>ERZ779896.986-NODE-986-length-28183-cov-5.880084_pt1 | contig 28183 bp, 24 predicted proteins | sample MGYA00511067_ERZ779896 | MGnify/ENA primary metagenome ERZ779896 (study PRJEB29588, sample SAMEA2161597) | human gut metagenome | biome: human gut; feature: human-associated habitat; material: faeces | place: Denmark | collected 2008/2010 ... | reverse complement strand
ACCGGAAAATTCCTTTTTCTCTGCGGTCGGAGATTTTTGCTTAAGAGCCCGTTGATGACCGCGCGGCGCCTGATTGAATACATACCGGGCGTATTTTAAAGACCGCGCAATAAGCTGGATGCGGCATGCATCGAAAGAAAAAACGCGTTGTACTTTGATTGTATTGTTGTATTGTCTATCCATTTTAAAAAAGAGTAGACATATGGTAGCTACGCATAAAACAGTATCAACCAACAAACCGGAACAGGGTAGCTGCCATACAGGGGTGCAACAAAGGTGAGTAAGAAACAATTTGCTTCTTACTCACCTTTGTTTTTTAGTTACGCGATAGAACGCCATTTTTGAAGGTATGAGTATAAAATCATTCCCTACACATTTGTCACTTGTGCAAAGCCGCGTGGTACAAGGCTTTATTTCGTTCTACTGCGTAACATTTCATAGTCAATCGAGGGCGCAAGCGGTTTATCCGGTTGCGCCCTCTTGTCTGCTCAATAGCAAAGTCAGAAAAAACTGTCAAGGACGCGAAGCGCAAAGTTTATCCTTGACAGGTTTTTCCGGCTTTGCTACCCATTATTTTTCAAAGTGAAACCTGAATAATGCTCCTATTAGATGTGCTTCCAACTGCTCTTGCAGGTCGTCGTTATAGCGCCCTTGAAAAAAGGATAGATATTTGATATAGCCGGTATAATGTCTAACTACTTTTTGTACGGCTTCCAGCTCTCCGGCGACTGCTTTCTCTATTACTTCATAAGGCAGTAATTTGTGTTTGCTATTCCTCATTTTGTAACTCCTCCATTTCCTTTCGCAGTAAGCGCAGGGCGATATGCTTCCTGCGGTTGATTGTACTTCTGCAACGTCCGAACATTCTGCCGATTTCCGCGTCATTATAACCCAAGTAAAAACGCAAAAGCAAAACCTCCCGCCGCTTTTCCGTCAGACGGAGCAAAGCGATTGCCAACGCTTCATTTTCCACAATCACCTTTTTCCCTTGAATAATAAACACGGTAGGCACCTCTTGAATGACAAAGTATTCATCTGTGCAGAAAGGCTCAAAGTCTATTTCTTTGAGATACTCAAAAGATACTTCGTGTTGCTGCTTTCTCTTTATTTTGCCATAAGCGTCGAGCGCAGCATGATAAAGCACCGTCTTGCAAAAACCATTGAATGTATGCTCGATATGTTCCCGGTGTTGTTCCATATTCTTCAATTCAATCACCCCCTTTTCTTTCCAGACAGGGGGGCAAAACAGATAACGCCCATACGGGATAAAATCGTATGGACGTTGAGTATAGGAAATATAAAGAGCAACTATATGATTTGTGTATTCATACTCATGGGCGCAAAGCTCCACATAAGCTATTAGGCTTTTTTTGATTGCAAATTAGAAAAGAATTGAGAGTTACAGATAATCATAATGATGCTCCTTGTTTTTCTTTAGACTAACGAATATATTCCGTAATAAAGCAAAAAGGCACCCAACAAAGTTACTACAACAGGGACGACGTACGCCGCAACTTTGCTTAAAACACTTTCTATCTTTTTAATAGCAGAAGTGCCTTGCAGTTTGTTGTATGCGAAATAAATTAGAATAAGCGGCAGTATATACATGAAGTTATATATCATTATGAAAACTATGACGAGTGGAAAAACTAAATTATATGTTGTTAATATGGCTAGAAAGCCGAAATAAGGGAATGCGCTTGTCAATTCGACGGCGCAAAAAGCCACACCTAAGAAAAATAAAGATACTGGAGAAAGTTGCGCAGGATTTTTTACTTCGCTTGTTTCTTCATTATTGTTTTTCGCATGGAGTTTGGTTTTGACAATAAGACGTATTCCCAACAATAAGCAAAGCACACCTGCAACCAGCGCGGCACCATATACATACCATGGATAAAGTTCAATGGCTTTGGAAAGCAGTTTTGAAACCCATGTAGCAATGCCGTAATAGATGGCCAACCCTAATGCAAGATTTGCTGTCCCGATTCCCAAAATAAAAAACCAGATGTGTCTTTTATTTTTCACCATAGCCTGCAACAACATTTGCTCTGCAATAGCGGAAGGATTCAAGCTGTCAAAAAAGCTGGTTGTTATGACTGTTCCTAAAAGTATCCACATAGTATCATCTCCCTATCAATCAAAAAGGGCCAGCGTATGTGTAACGCTGGCCTACTACACAATAAAATGGAACCCCGGCGGGCTGATTTTATCTTCATATTCAATTACTATCCTTGTCGCTTCTTTTTACAAATTCAATCACTTCATTTCTTATTATCCCTATCCATTTTTAGCTTACCGCATGATACAAAAACAAAACGCTTATTTTTACTCCTGCAATGGCCTAACGGAGCAAAAATAAGCGTTTCCCGGCGGAAATTCATTTTTAATAGAATATCATAAAACAATGTAAAAGTCAATACGAAAATTTTGCTAATAAGAATTAGAAAAACTTTGGCAAAACCGCTGCATATTCCGTCATATAAAGTGAGGGGGAAAGTGCAACAAATACCGCTTTTCAATTGGGATATTAAACGAGGGAAAGCAAAGGGTTTGGGATTGTCCCAAGAAAAGAAAAATGCAAGCATTTTTACGGAAAGGGTACCCCTTTCCTATGCTTGCTGCGTAACTTTATCTTTAGAAAGGACGGGAAAGGAATGGAACGGAAACGAACAATCAAAGACGGGCGTATCGTGGTGAAAAATCCGTTGTATCAAGAACTGCTGGAGCACGAAATAACCATAAAATCCGGCAGAACCTGCTATCGTTTTACAGGCAGCTATGACGGGGAAAGGAGCTTGCCGTATAAGGTTTTACACCTTTTAGAGCAGGAAAGTTCAAAGAAAGATGTTGAATAAAAATACCGGAACCGCTATAATAGCCCCAAGCAATCCTGTAATGGCAGACTGCCCGCCGATGAAAGGAGCAGAAACTATGTTAAGGCAGTCTGACAAAATTACCGCCCTCTATTGCCGCTTATCCCGCGACGACGAATTACAGGGCGACAGCAACAGCATTGTTAATCAAAAGGCGATTTTAAGTAAATACGCAAAGGAAAATCATTTTTCAAACACCCTGTTTTTCGTGGACGACGGATATTCCGGAACGAACTTCAATCGTCCGAGTTGGAGCGAGCTTTTGGAAAAAATCGAGAATGGCGAAGTATCCACCTTGATTGTCAAAGATATGTCGCGGCTTGGGCGCGACTATCTGAAAGTGGGCTTTTATACTGAAGTCCTGTTCGTGGAAAAGGGCGTGCGGTTTATCGCCATTAATAACGGCATAGACAGCGCAAACCAGCAGGACAGCGACTTTACCCCGTTCTCAATATCATCAACGAGTGGTATGCGAAAGACACAAGCAAGAAGATACGCGCGGTGATGAAGTCTAAAGGCGAAGCGGGGGAACATCTCTGTACCAACCCGCCATACGGCTACATGAAAGACCCGGAAAACAAAAAACGGTGGATTGTGGACGGAGAAGCTGCCGAAGTCGTCAAGCGGATATTTGCTCTTTGTCTGGACGGTTACGGGCCGTCGCAGATCGCCCGTATTCTGAAAGAGGATAAAGTCATAACGCCGACTATCCATTTTCAGCAGACAGGCAGGGCAACGAGGAACGCGTCGCCGGACAATCCCTATAGCTGGACGAGCGATACCATAGCCGATATTTTGGAGCGTCCGGAGTATCAAGGGCATACGGTAAACTTCAAGACTTATAAGCAGTCCTACAAGAGCAAAAAGACCTGCAACAATCCCGAAGAAAAATGGCTTGTGTTTGAAAATACCCACGAAGCAATCGTTGACGCTGACACATGGCAACGGGTGCAGGAATTACGGAAGAATAAACGCCGCCCGACAAGGACAGGGAAAACAAATATGTTCTCTGGCATTGCGCGTTGTGCTGATTGCGGTGAAAAGCTGTATTACTGCACAAGCAAGAACTTTGAAGCAAGGCAAGACCACTTTGTCTGCTCTACTTCAAGGCTCAAAGGGAAAGAAGTTTGCCCGACACATTTTATCCGCGCTGTGGTACTGGAACAGGGCGTGCTTGCACATCTGCGGCTTTTGATTTCCTGTGTTGCGAACCACGAAGAACAATTTCGTAAAGCTATGGGAGCGAAAAAGAAAGCCGAAGTGAAAAGAGACCTTGCAGCAAAGCGGCGGCAACTGACGCAAGCGGAACGACGGATAGAAGAACTTGACCGATTATTCAAGCGTATTTACGAGGACAACGCAGGCGGAAAACTCTCTGACAGCAGATTTCAAATGCTCTCAAATGATTACGAACAGGAGCAGGAAGAACTGCGGGAAAAGCTGTTGCGATTGAATGAAGAGATTAACCAGCAGGAAGAACAGGCAGAAAATATCGACAGGTTTATCGGCAAGGTACGGAAGTATCTCGACTTGGACGAGCTGACGCCCGCTATACTCAACGACATGGTAAAGGCGGTATATGTTCACGCGCCGGACAAGTCAAAGGGATATAGGGAACAGCAGATAGACATTTCCTATGATCTTGTGGGGATACTCCCCGCGTCCTTGCTGAATGGTCTGCAAAACGAAGAAACGGCATAGCCGAAGCTACGCCGTTTCCCGAAAACAATCTTATGCTGTTTTATGAGTGCCGCCCAAATGTCTGCTCTTTTTGGCGGAGATGGAGAGATTTGAACTCTCGCGCCGGTAAACCCGACCTACACCCTTAGCAGGGGCGCCCCTTCGGCCAACTTGGGTACATCTCCGAATAAAAAATATAAATATTATGGCGGAGAGAGAGGGATTCGAACCCCCGGTACCTTTCGGTATCACTGGTTTTCAAGACCAGCTCCATAAACCGCTCGGACATCTCTCCGTGTTTAAACGAGGCCTGCCTTATGCGGCTCCAATGCTGAAGCATTCCGCCCGATGCGATAGTCATTATAACAAATACAGAAACGGTTGTCAATCATTATTACAGACACATTTGATTTTTAATTATCCAGCTTAAATAAAAGAGACAGCGCTTGAACGCCCAAAAGCAAGCTTGAACGGCAATAACATACGCGGATTAAAAATAACAACGCAAAGACGAGCAAAGCGCCCCTGGTCCCGCCGCCCGCTATTCGCCTTCGCTAACGCTTTTTAGACTTATACTCCAGGCAAATGCGCATATACTGCCCCGCCACCTCCGAAACTAATTTTTCCCATGGTATTGGTATGGTTTGAGAAGCACGCTCCCCCGCAGAACGCAAAACCGAAATATGCTCAAGCAGATAATTCAATTTTTCAAACATGCTTTCAGGCTCAGGCGGAGCAGTAAAACCGTTCACCCCATTTTCTATGCCCTCGGCCGCATTGGCGTCGTCCGCCAGCAAAGCAGGCAATTTCATAACCGCCGCCTCCCGTACGACCAATGGCGCATTGTCATATACCGACGGAAAAAAGAACAGGTCAGCCGCTCCATACACACCCTGCAGCAGCGTTCTATCCTCTATCTGTCCCAAAAAACGCACATAATTTTCTAATTGCAGTTCCTCTGCATACTTTTTTATCTCTTTTTCATTATAACCCGTGCCGACAAACAGCATTAGAAAATCCTGACGCGCTCCGGCCAGCAGCTTTATCGAATCCAGAATAAGCTTTAAGTTTTTCTGCCAAATTAAATGGCCGGTAAACAAGATTAACTTTTTATCTTCGGGCAGCGCAAAGCGGCGGCGCGCCTGAGCTATTAATTTTTCAGCGTCGTCGGGATAAATCATATCCGTGCCGTTATTTATTACAAATATGTCCCCCTTATAGCCGTAATCGCGCAAAGTGCCCGCCGTGCCCCTATTAACCGACCAGACCGAATCCACCTTTTCATAAAATTTTACTATTGTATCCACTACGAGCTGCGCCATTACCTCGCTTTTTGTAACCCGCTTAAAATCATCATAATATTTAGAATGGAAGGTCGCTACAACCGGGATATCCATCTTATGCCCCATAGAAAGCGCATAATAACCCATTTGAAAAGGCGAATGCGCATGAAACAAATCAAAGCCCTTGTTTTTTATAACGTCGTAAGCCGCCTTGCTCAATTTAGGCATGGAATAAGAATATCCGATAAAGGGAATTTTAATACCGGCAGTACGGAAAACATCGAAGGGAGAATCATCCTTATAGCCTTTATATCTTGGCGCAAACACACAGCAGTAATCCGTCTGTTCATTAAGATAATAGGCGTAATTGTATACCGTCCGAATCACACCGTCTATTACCGGAAAATAAGTATCTATAAACTGAGCAGTTCTAAGCATTGGCAGTATCTCCTTCGTCCGACGCATCTTTTTTATCCCTAAGCGCACGCTTATTCTTTACAAAATTATATATATATATCCCCACGCCCGTTGCAAGAAACATATAATAGCTTAAAAAACGCCATATAAGCATGGCCCAGAAAATATTCCCGCTTTTAAGGGTTTTGAAAAGCGCGTAAAACGTCCCTTCGGCCGCGCCCGCATTGCCCGGCGTGGGGATATAGGTTACCGCAGCGTAAGTATATACGCACATAAAAAATATGTCTATATATGCGTTCCCCGCCCCAAACGCTTTGAGAACAAAATACGGAATAGAGCACATGCATATCTGATAGCACATGGAGAATATAAATACTATTATCAATAGATATTTTGTTTTGCTTAAAGAAGCCAGGCTCTGTCTGTAAGCCTCCATATTATGCAGCACCTTAACCGTAGTTTCGTCAGGATGCTTCACTATATGCATTTTGTGTCCTAAACGGACAAAAAATTTGAGAATGCTTCCCGAAACCTTTGGCATAATCGTAAAAAGCACCAGCATAACAGGCACAATAATATAAAAAATCATGCCTATATAAGCCGAAGCCAGAAGCACAGGACTGGTAACAAAGCTGCGGCTGGTATTTATTATAATACCGACAGCCATGAGCACCATAAAAGCAAATTGATTCATTAAAAAGCCGGCTATGGGCAAGGAGGACGCTACGCCGAAGGATACGTTGCGCTTATTAAGATAATGCACCTGAAAGGGCTGTCCGCCCGAGCCGAGAGGAGTAACATTGTCATAATATTTCCCCAGCGCCGCCACCTGAAACGCCATTCCGGGATGAAACTTATTAGTAGTAACCTTAAGCATAACCCCGTACTTAATAGTTTCGGCAAGCAAAACGGCGCAGAATACTAAAAAAGCGACAATCAAAAAATGCAGCTTTAGACCGGTAAAATTCAAATTATCCGCCGTGCCCGAATCTGAGCCTGTAAATTCTATAAGCGCCGTAACGCCTATTGTGACTATATTTAGAAGCACAAAAAGCAAAATGAATATTTTTTTACGCCTGCTGGTATGTTTTACCGCAGCGTTAATACCCTCTTTAGTCGCTTGTGCAACCGAGACTTTTTTATTAGACCTATCCCTGTTCATAAAGCTCCTTTTTCGCTCGTTTTATTTTTTAACGCCGCATACAAAATGACATAACCCGTCCTAAGACAGCAGAAAATTATTTAAACGGCAAAAGCGCATAATAAAAGCATGCAGTATATTATCCTAATACCATATACCATAAATTATTCAAAAAGTCAACGCATTAAAGCGCCGCAAGGCCGCTCTCTCCCTTTTTAGGGCTGTAAAGGCGCAAACAGGCAGCGCGCTGTCAGCACTCGCTTTGGAATGTAAAAACAATGTAAAATAAAAAACGATTGCCCGCAGACAGCCGATTGATGTATAATATAGCTGTGAAAAATTAAATTTTAGTAATGGCGCAAAGGATGGTAGGTATGGTGAGAAAAACTAAAATAATTTGCACGCTTGGCCCTGCGGTAGACGACGACCAAATAATGCGGGAAATGATGCTGTCCGGCATGGACTGCGCGCGTCTTAATTTTTCTCATGGACTGCATCCTGAGCAATTAGAACGCATCAACCGGGTCAAAAGAATCCGCGAAGAGCTGAAAAAGCCCATTCCCATAATGCTGGACACTAAGGGGCCGGAAATACGGCTAGGCAATTTTAAAGGCGGAAAAGCCGAATTAACGCCAGGCGAACAAATAATCCTATGCTCCGATTCTAATATTTTAGGAGATAATACAAAAGCTCCGCTGAGTTATCCCCGCCTCGCTCAAAGCGTGTCGCCCGGCAATGAAATTTTAATAGACGACGGAAAGGTATCCCTTGAGGTTACCGGATTTAACGGCGCGGACGTAATCTGCAAAGTCAAAAATCACGGAATTATAAGCAATCATAAAAGCATAAACATTCCAGGCGTTTCCATTAATATGCCGTATATCAGCGCTCAGGACAGAGACGATTTGCTCTTTGGAATAGAGCATGGAGTAGATTATATTGCCGCAAGCTTTGTACGCTCGGCTCAGGACGTATTGGAATTAAGGGCGCTTTTAAAAGTAGGCGGCGGCGAGGATATAAAAATAATCTCTAAGATAGAGAATAAGCAGGGCATCAATAATATTGATGAAATAATCGCAGTAAGCGACGGAATAATGGTCGCGCGCGGAGATATGGGCGTAGAAGTGCCTTTCAGAGAGCTGCCGGCAATACAAAAGGATATAATCCACAAATGTTATTTTGCCGGAAAGCATGTTATTACCGCCACGCAGATGCTGGAATCCATGACGCATAATCCCCGGCCCACACGCGCTGAAGTATCCGATGTAGCCAACGCTATATACGACGGAACTACGGCCATTATGCTCTCGGGCGAATCCGCGGCGGGAGACTATCCGGTTAAGAGCGTGCAGACTATGGCCGAGATTGCCCTGAGCACCGAAAGCGCCATCAATTACGCCAAGCGCTTCCATACCAACAATCTCAGGCTGGGCAGCGATATTGTAGACGCCATAGCCAACGCCGCCAGCAGCGCGGCCTATCAGCTTGAGCTAAAAGGCATTGTAGCGGTTTCACGCAGCGGTCATACGGTCTCTCTTATTTCGGCATATCGTCCCAGCTGTCCCATAATTGCCGCAGTAGTCAACCAACGCGTATGCAGACAGCTTAATCTGGCCTGGAACGTATTCCCTATCAATGCGCAGGAACAGCCTACAACCGACAGCCTTTTTCATCACGGCGTAGAAAAAGCGCTTGAGACCGGACTGGTCCATAAGGGAGATTTGATAGCCATAACCACCGGTTCAGTTATAGGCGCTATGTCTACAGACACTCTTAAGTTGCACACCATCTAAGCGCAGCCTAAGTTTTTAGGCCGCGGAGTTTGCAGCCGGATTCCCAATCATTTCATCTGCAAATTAAGGCCCGGATTTAAATAGCGTAATTTCGTGCCGATACAGCGGGCAGACATTAATGAAAATACGGTCAAAGCGCAAAACACGCTCCTAACGGCCGCTTTGCCATTTATATTATGACTATATTTTAAGATTTAAGGCGCCGCAACGCGGCGCCTTAAACTTAGCCCAGAGAATGCTCCGTTCTCTTTATTACCTCTCTCTTTAAATCCTCAGATAACCTGTTAAAGTATTCAGAATAGCCGCCTATTCTCACCATCAGATTTTCATGCCGTTCAGGATGCTCCAGCGCGTCCAGCATATCCTCTAAAGACAGACAGCTTATTTGCAGCTGCATGCCTCCCTGTTTAAAAAAGCCCTGCACCAATCCCTGCAAGCCGCAGCGCATATGCTCCTTTTGCAGTCTCAGGTTCATAACGGGCGTGCCCAGCGCCATATTAAAAGGAAGCGCCGCTACGCTGTTAAGCAGAGCCGTCGGCCCTTTTACGTCCTTGCCATGTACTGCGCTCACGCTGTCGCACAGCGCCTCGCCCGCGGCGCGGCCGTCCGGAGTAGCCGGAACGCATTTACCTGCGTCGGCATAGGTTACAAACTGAATGGAAGCGGGCAAAAACGCTCCGCCCAAATATGGAGTACGCAATTCAAACAGCTCAAATATATCACGAGCGAAAGCCGCGGCAAGGCTGTCCGCCTCCTTGCAGTCCACTCCATAACACAGAGAATCCTTCATGTCCCTTAAAAAATCCTTATTCTGCTCGTCCAGCAGCCTTATAAATTCTTCAGCCCGGTACTTAGCTTTAGTATAGACCCATTTTCTTATAGCAAGCAGGGAATCAATAACGTTTATAAGACCGGCTACATTGACCACGCTCCAATAATAGCGCGCTCCCTTAGAATTAAAATCCGAGCCTTTATCTATGCAGTCGTCTATAAGCAGAGACCGCACGGGATTAGGCCGGTATTCCTCCCTCTCCTTCTGATATGCGCTTATATGTTCCAGCGTCAATAAAATGTCCTTCTTGGCATCCTCAAGAAGAACCCTATAAAAATCCTCAAAGGAAGCGCATTCCTTCAATCTGGCGCGCATGCAGTTTGAAAAAATTAAAGCCAGATTAATGCCGGCGTCCAAAGAGCCTACGTTGGAAATCCCCGCCAGCATAGTTTCGGTACATCCTCCCCCATTGAATTTTAACAAATCCTCTTTAGGAATATGGGGGAATTTATTGTGCAGGCCCTCCTGATAAAGCCTTTCGTTATAGAACGCAGGCTGACCGCTTCCGCTTATAAGCGCTTCAGCCGCTTCCTCCCAGGCCCATTGGGGAGTCTGCTCAGTTACCCTGAATTCCATGCTGGGCCTACGCCGCCCCCTTATAGCTTTAAGGCATTGCCTTGTTAATTCATTGCATTCCGGCCCTATAGCAGACGACCAGCCGTTATTTACTTCTACGTTATCGTAAAATTCTTCAATAAGAGAAACAATATCCTCTCCTTTATAAAGCTCGTATAGCGGAGCGTCTATGGCGCCGGGATTATCGCAGCCGTCTATATAATATATAAAATTCCAGCAGACCATAGCCTGATATAAATTACCGGCCGGCTCAAACGGAACGCGCTCCAGAGCCTCTATAAGTCCGCCCTCCGCGTGCGCGTTTTTCAGCAATTTCAAGCAGCGCGAATGATAAATTTCAATTCCCTCCAGCACAGTTAAAAGCCCGTCGCGGAAATCTCCGTCCGGCAGCTTCTGCACTCTTCTTTTATAGGAGTTTAAACCTTCTTTAACTATACGCGGATAATTGGGGAAGGAATGAGTAAAGCCGTTCCCACCTATAGTATGCGGCGAATTAATTAGATGCAGCCTTTGCGCCTCCTCCGCCATTAGCTTAAGCCCATCCTGGCTCTTAGCGCCCAGCGCATTATAATCCAGCCAGAACGTATATGAAGGCTCGGGAACTACAGCGCAGCCCGGCCAGTATTTCGGTCCGTTAGGATAAAGCCTTCCACCGGCATAATCAGGCAGGGGCACATTCTCCCAATAACGCTTATGTGCATTTGCATATCTAAAAAAACGGCTTCTTTCAGGATATTCAAAAAATCCTGCAGCATATGGCTCGTTTATACTCATAAACAATTCATAACTCATTTCCCGTATCTCCTTGTTTAAAATCTTTTTCTTGACTATACTATATTCGATGATATAATTATAGTATCTTTATCTCAATTATAATGTAAAAACATATCAAAAAGAGAAGGTCAAAAAAATGCTGCCTGACAGTTTGCCAATAGAAAACGGAAAAAATCATTGGTATTATACCGACGCGTTTGAACCATCCAACCGCGGATTAATACAATCCTTTATACATTTTAACTATAATATAGGCATGCATACTCATGATTTCTGGGAACTGAATATCGTGCTAAACGGTACGGGCGGTCATTATATAGGAAAAAACCGCTTTGAAATAAAGGCCGGCGACGTATTTATAATACCGCCAAATATACAGCATGGATATTTTAATCTCAGCGGACTGAACGTATACCACATGCTCATACACGCGCAATTTTTAGAACAGCATATGCATGAATTCCGAAAATACGGAGGGTACGCGGCTCTCTTTGAAATTGAGCCTTATTTAAGAGGGGTCTGCAATAAATCCATGTTTTTGAATTTATCTACTGGTCAATTAAAATGGCTAATGCAAAATATAAACCATATACGCATTTATTATGAGAACGGAGGCCCCTTTGCCGAAGCGCTTGCTAATTCTGCAGCCGGGAATATTCTATCCCACCTTTGCTTTCTGGCGGATAACTACCACTCGCTGGGCGCATCCGCTTCGCAGAGCGCGCCCCTAAATATGATTCAGTGCCTTAATTATATACATGCAAATTTTGATAAGGAACTCGACATACAGCATTTGGCCCGGATATGCAGTATGTCAAGAGCCTCCTTTATACGGGCCTTCAAGGCTAACTGCGGCATACCGCCGCATAAATATATCATCCAGCTCCGTCTGCGCGCAGCGCGGAGGCTTATGGCCGAATCCAACTTGAGCGTTACGGAGGCAGCCCATGAATGCGGCTTTTACGACGCCTCGCATTTAAAAAAATATTTAAACAATACTGAATTTATAATAAATTAAGCTCTGCCGGCCAGTATGCGGGCGCACAAGGAATAAGGCGCACAAAACGGATGAATCCTCGTCCGCCAGGCTGTCCGCATAAATCGACCGTCCTATTTTGAAAATAGTCTTAAATAAAAGCCGCCGGACGGAACAAATACCTTTGCTCAGCCGACGGCTTATCATTTTTATGCTGTCAAAGCTTTTTAGGCGCCAGACCCACTTTCTTCTGAACCTTTCTCAGCATTTTACCCGCCGTATACGAAGCCCGTTCCGCCGCTTGGGTATATATTTTTTCCAAATACGCCTTATCGCCGAGCAATTCACGCTGTCTGCCCTGAATAGGCTCTAAAACCGACCACACGGCGCTACCTACGGCCTCTTTAAACTGTCCGTAGCCCAAGCCTTCAAATTCCTTTTCAATTTCTGATATTCCTTTATTTGTACAGGCGGAATATATTTCAATAAGATTTTTTATTCCCTTTTTTTGCTCCGAATATATAATCTGGCCGTCCGAATCTGTTACCGCCCTTTTAAATTTACGCATAACCGCCGCCTCGTCATCCATCATGGATATAAAAGCGTTAATATTTTCATCTGATTTGCTCATCTTTTTATCCGGCTCCTGCAGGCTCATAATTTTAGCCCCGCATTTTGGAATATAGGCCTCAGGAATTTTAAAGGTATCGCCATATAAATTATTGAACCGCTCGGCTATATCGCGGGTAAGCTCCAGATGCTGCTTCTGGTCCTGACCTATAGGCACCAAATCGGTATTATAAAGCAATATATCCGCCGCCATAAGCACGGGATATGTAAAAAGCCCTGAACCGATATTAGCGCCCTGCTTCTGACTTTTATCCTTATACTGCGTCATTCGGCTCAATTCACCCATGTAGGTATAGCAGTCCAATATCCAGGCCAATTCCGAATGCGCCGGTACATGCGACTGAAAATATATCGCGCTCTTTTCGGGCGAAAGCCCGCAGGCGATATAAAGCGCCAGCAACTCAAGGCAATTTCTGCGCAGCTTCGCAGGCTCCTGCCGAACCGTAATCGCATGCAAATCCACTATGCAGTAATAGCATTCGTATTCGTCCTGAAGCCCTACCCAATTACGAAGCGAGCCCAAATAATTACCTATCGTCAGCATACCGCTGGGCTGAATCCCCGAAAATATTATTTTTTTCTGCTCGTTGTCCATTTTGCTTCGCCTTGAAAAGCTTAAATTAACCCGCTTTAAAAGGCTTCCTCCTGAAGTAATATTTTAAAATAAGCAGGAAACGCCCCAAGGCGCTTCCCGCATATAGCTAACGCATTGATTTAGGCTTACTCAGCACCTCTGAAATAATTATACCCTTAACCAGGCCGTCATGCTCCAGCAGCTCTTCAAGAGCTATAAAAGGCTCCGCCTCTTCTTCTGGCATAACCGGCTTTTTAGCCGGATAATCAGACGCGCCCTCTTCCGAGCCTGCGCCAAAAGCCATATTAGCCTGTTTCTGCGGCCTTGATTGACCTTCGCCCGAATAAGACATACCCTCTCCCGCGCGCTTAGGCTGCGCGCCCGCCTGCCCATTCTGAACAGGCTTCTGCTCTGTAAATAAAGGGCGGGAGGCACCGCCGGTCCGAGTTTGCTCCCTCTCCGGCTTCTTTTTAGCAAATGCGCTTATTATAGAGCATATCGCCACTATAAGCACGATTACCGAAATAACCGTATCCAATGGACTACCTCCCTCTTAAATTATTTCTTATCATTTTTTCCGTTAGGAGTCTGAGGCTTGCCGATATCTGCTATTGCTTCCCTCATATCGGTATCAGCCTGTACGTTTTTAAGATTATAATAATCCATAACCCCTATTTTGCCTTCGCGCAGAGCCGCCGCCATAGCGCGCGGAACCTCCGATTCAGCCTCTACCACCTTAGCGCGCATTTCCTGCACCTTAGCCTTCATCTCCTGCTCCTGAGCTACGGCCATGGCGCGCCTTTCTTCCGCCTTTGCCTGGGCTATGCGGCGATCGGCCTCAGCCTGGTCCATCTGAAGCTGGGCGCCTACATTTCGTCCAACATCTACATCAGCGATATCTATGGACAATATTTCAAACGCCGTGCCTGCATCCAAGCCCTTATCCAAAACGGTGCGGGAAATGCGGTCGGGATTTTCAAGAACCTCCTTATGGCTGTTGGCCGAACCCACCGTTGTTACAATACCCTCTCCTATACGCGCTATAATGGTCTCTTCCCCCGCGCCGCCTACCAGACGGTCTATATTGGCCCGCACAGTAACGCGCGCCTTAGCTCTCAATTCAATTCCGTCCTTAGCTATAGCCGCCACAACCGGCGTTTCTATTATTTTGGGATTAACGCTCATCTGCACCGCCATAAGCACATCCCGGCCAGCCAAATCTATGGCGGCCGCCCGTTCAAAGGAAAGAGGTATGGCGGCGCTCTGAGCCGCCACAAGAGCATTTACCACTCTCTCAACATTGCCCTTTGCCAAATAATGCGCCTCCATCTTATTTACCTTTAAATCCAGTCCTGCCTTGGCGGCCTGTATCATGCAGTTTACTATACGGGAAATATTCACCCGCCTGAACCGCATTGCTATAAGCTGGCCCCAGCTTATTTTCACTCCCGAAAGCGAAGCTACCATCCACAGTCTTATGGGTATTACCGTAAATAGAATTATCAGCAATATTATAACGACTACTGCGGCAATTATCGTTCCCCCGTTTATAAAACCCGTTTCCAGCAAACCAAACATCTTTTTCTCTCCTCAACTTTTTTATTTTTCTTCAGCCCGGGCTGAAAGACAAACTATAATTTTGTTTCCCTCTATTTTCAATACTTTTACCGGCGCGTTTTTCTCTATAAATTCGCCCGAGGTCAGCACGTCGTATTTTCTGTCAGAGAAAAGCGCGCTGCCCGCAGGCCGAAGCTCTGTTAAAGCTATGCCCTCGTCGTTAATAGAAAGCTCGTGAGCCGGAACTTCCTCCTGCTGATTTATTGAGCTTGTAAGGATAAGCGGATTCTTTTTCTTCTTATTAGAGCTGGTTATAAAATACAACGAGCCTATAAGAATAAGCACAACGCCCAGCACCACCCACATAACGTTCCATCCAATATAATTATACATTGCCAGCACCCCGCCGACGCAAAGCACCGCTCCGCCCACTCCAGGCGCTCCCAGGCCAGGCAGCAGCATCTCTATTATTACAAGCGCCGTGCCCAGCAATACTAATATTATAGTTACATAAAACGGGATAAAACTAAGAAACTCCATAGTTATCTGCCTCCTGATTATATTTATTCCCACGGCACAAGCTTTCCTCTTCCCTCAATAAGCCGTTCCTCTTCGCCATTTAAAAGCACTATATAATTTTTACCGTCCCGGCTTATATTAAAAGCAAGCTCAGACGCATCCGGCTGGCTGAATAATAAGCCGTATTCAGGCAAAAAGCAATCTGTTAAAGCCGTATGACTCCCTGGCGATGCGCTTTTATTTAAGGTATATAAGCCGTTCTGGCGGCCAATAGTCAGATAAAGCACCGTCTTGCCGTCGCTTACCCAGAAATCCTCCACTATTTTAGAACCGCTTTGACTTACTGTCGCACCCGAAGCATATAAGCTGTTTGTTGAATTATCGTCTATATATATATCATATCCGCTTCCCGCGTCGTTTAGCATGGAATATGCAACAAAACGATTGCCATATTTAAAATTAACCGGCTTTTCACCCAGCATTGTCATAACCGGCTCGCCGTAAAAATACATTTTAACTAAACCGGCATACCGGTCTATTGCATATACCATAGCGCCCGATGTAAAAGAATAAAAATACACGTCCTCAAGCGCAATGGTCATATCAGTAGGCAAAAGGAGCTGAGTACCGTCCGTATAAGCCACATATAAAACCGGCTTACCCTCAAGGCGCATACTGAAAGCATACGCCCCGTTATCGCTTGAAACATAGCGTCCGTTTATCACGCGGCGCGCAATGCATTCGCAGGCGGAAGCATCCAGCCTGTACAAATCCTTTTCCATGCCCGAAGCCGGGTCTTCCAGGACCATAACATAGTTCATAGGCTGATAGATTTTATCGGGACTCCACCAATCCATCAGGACATTATCCAATAAATTGTAGCTGGAGGATTGCGACATATTAAACGAACTTATATTGACGCTATTTACAGTATCATAGATTGTAGAGTATTGAGCCGTCCCCCGGCCGGCAACTATTGTGCCGGTAGTCTGGTTTATGCTGAAAATCTCGCCGCAGCTGCCTATCCGCCTTGAAAGATTTACCGTATCGTAATAATAAAGCCCATAATCAGCATACGGATTCTTATACGCGTTCGCTCCGGGATAATTTCTGAGAGCTTCCTTTATATTCTCCGCTCCGCGCGTGTCTTTTAAATAGACCACCTGGCTATAGCCGTATATGAAATAGCCCTTATATACATCCTCATCCACCAGCTGAGTGTCAAAGCGCAGCCGGTAATAAAGGGTGCTTTTATGCTCCTGATGAACTGTATACAGCACGCTTGGGGTCAGCTCGCTAAAAACAATGCTCTCCAAAAGCACATTATCCGCCACTATTGAATCCACCCCGCCGCTGAACTGCCTGAGCTGGGCGTAAATTAAACCGGCCTCCACAAAATATCCGCTTGTATAATAAAGAATATCCGCGCCGCGGTAGTACTTCATTTTATTATATTGAGCACCCGCATATGTATAGATATATTCACGGCAAATCTGAACCGGATCCGCCTCGAAGCTCTCCACGCAAAGAAGGGAGCATCCCTCTATATAAAACACCGGATATATGCTTCGGCTGGCCAGGTCTGCCGAAATATTACTGTCCACACTATTCTGCGCGCCTGATTCATTCTTGGCGGGAGGAAGCACGGCCGAAGCGGAAGCGCTTTGAACCGCAGCGGCATCTGAAGCAGAAGGAAGGCTTTCACCTTCGCCGCATGCAGCTGAAACAAAAGCAAGGACAAATATTAAAATTAACACCAAACCTTTTTTCATGCCATTCTCCTATATGACTATTGTATATCAAAACGAGTCAAATGTAAATATAATTCGGCTGTCTCTAGAAAAGGACTATATCCCCTCGCTCTGTCGTACAGCCGCAGCCTGCGCCGTAAAAGGAAGGATGGAAAAGACAGGGGGAAGAAGTTTATATCTCAGCATCAAAATACAGCAAAAACCGCTTAGAACCGCAAAATATATGCGGCTGTTTTTTCCGCCATTCTAAGCCGCTTTAAAGCCTTTATCAGCTTGAAGCGCACCTCCGTATATTGATTCACAGCCTACCCTCAGTTTACAAGGAACTACACGCCTCAAAACGGGATAATTTCTTCATTTAAGGTCGCAGAGTCAGAAGGCATAAAATTTGTGCCGGGTAAAGCGCGCTTGAGGGAGAAATGTACCGGGCGTACTTGGAATCAAAGCAGCAAGCAGGACGCAAATTTCATGCCTTCTAACCGTCTTGCTTGTAAACTGAGGGTAGACAATACAAGCTTTCTTAGCAGTCAAGCTTCAATGCAAAGCCGGCTGACCGCTAATTTCAGCGCCAGCTCCTGTTCCATCTTGCCGGTTTTTATCCTCTCGTCAGTATCCAGTAATATTTTTAATCCTCTCTCCAGCCTTTGAGTACTTAACCCGCCCGCTCTTTTTAAAAGCTTGTCCACCATAAATTCCTTGATATCTACCATATCAGCAATTTCGGTTTTTCCGGCTCCTTGAGGCAGATTTTTAAGCATAAGCAAATTGCGCAGCTGCTTGGATATAATTCCCAGAATATATATAGGACTCTCTCTTTGCTCCAGTAATTCCTGGCATAGAATAAGCGCTTTAGCCGCGTCTTTATTCAGTATATGGTCGGCTATAGCATAGATATTATAATCCCGGCCCGGAGTAACCGATTTTTCTATATCGCTGCGAGTTATTATAGCATTCTGGGCAAACAGCGCCAGCTTAGTCAGCTCGTTATACAATCCTTCCAGGCTCGAATCCGCATATTCGGTCAAAAACTCCGCGTCCTGAAGCGAAATATCCTTTCCCAGGCTTTTTAACGTTTTAATTATCCAGCTTATCAAATCCTTTTGTTCCAAAGCCTTAAATTCGGCTATGCAATGCCTGGACGCCGCCTTAAACAGGCGGGAACGCTTGTCGGCCTCAGGCATTATAAGTAATAAAACGCAGTCCTCCGAAGGCGAATCCATATATGAAATCAGCAGCTCCGCGTCGTTTCCGGGAATATAGTCGGATACCCTCACCATTTTTCTGGATTGCGTAAAAGACATCGTTTCGCACTGCTCGCATATATCCTGAGCAGAACAAAGCTTGCCGTCAAGCTTAATATAGTCGGGGCTTTGGCTATCCAAATCTAAGCCCTCCAACAGCGCCAGCTCGGCTTTCTGCATAATATATTTTTCAGAGCCGCAGAAAAGATAAACAGGCGCTATTCCCTTTTTTATTGCCTGAAAAAACTGGTCGTTTATATAAGTCATGTAATACTCTCCTTTATGGTATACCCGTTTTTGCTGATAAATACGCTTACAGCGCCGTTGACAAGAGTGGATAAAACTCTCACGCCGTAATACTCAAAAAGCTTTTCGGTTGCTCGGCCGCTGCTTACAACTATGCAATCCGCCTGTGTACTGTCATAAAAGGTTTTATTAAAGGTGGCGTCGCTGCCATGATGAGGAGCTTTTAAAATGTCGCATTCTATATCTGAAAGTCTGGAGACAAGCTCCATATCGTAATCCTGTATATCGCCTGCGAAAAGCACGGTAGTATCATATGCGTAAAGCTTTATTACCATGGAGGTATTAATTGAAGGCTCTGTACCCTCAAAAGGATATAAGATTTTTACAACCACGTTATTGTCAAGTATAAGCGTTTCCCCTGCCTGAACGTTCGTCAGCTTGCATCCAGCTTTTCTATATTCAGCCAGCAGCGTTTCCTCACTTTTATCAATAGTAAGCGAATTATAATATATATTTTTTACAGCTATTTTGTCTGGAAAAATATATAATCCGCCCGAGTGGTCTGTATCGCCATGAGATAAAAATACGCCGTCCAGGTCATATATTCCCCGGGCATATAAATACGGCAGCACCACATTCTCAGCCGAATTGCCCGAATATTCAGAAAACACCGGTGCAGCTCCCGTATCTATCATATAGCATTTCCCGCCCGGAGTTTTTATAAAGGCGCAGTCGGCGTTGCCCACAGAAAGAAATTGAATTTCCAGCTTATCCTCTTCCAGCGCTTTATAGCCAAATATGCCGCAGACCGACAAAACCACTATACATACGATACTGACAGCCTTTTTTGTAAGCTTAATATTTACAAAACGTGATAAAAAGAACAAAAGTACAAAATAAGCCGCTACCAGCAGTTCCGGAATATATCCCCCTCTAACGTCAGGCACCCCCAAATTACTAAGCCCCTCCGACGCAAAAAGAAAAACGTCAACCGGAAGCCTGAGCAGGCTTATAAGAAAAACTCCGGCATTTGAAAAAAGCAATCCTAAAAAGGACGCGGCAAACACATATGTGAGAAGTACCGAAATATAAGGTACAAGAACCACATTTGCCAGGACAGATATCAAAGGATAGCTATGAAACATATTTATCTGCAAGGGCAAAGTGCCTATTTGAGCGGAAATAGTTACCTGGGCCGTATCCGTTAGCCCTTTCAGGCCGGGGATATTACACCTGAACAGCCTGCCGAAAAGCACTATTCCAAAGCAGGCGGCAAATGAAAGCTGAAAGCCCGGAGCATACACGCAGAGAGGCGATAACGCTATAAGAACTATACATGCCGCGCTGAGAGAATTAAGGCTGTCATACCCCTCAAACAGACAGGAAGCGCCCAGCATAATAAGGAACATTATGACCGCTCTTGTAATGGAAACAGAAAAGCCGCAGATTGCAGCATAGCAAAGAAGTATGCCCGCGACTATAAAAAAGCCCAGCTTTTTGGATATACCCAGTCTCTTAATTAAAAACAGCAGAGCATAAGCGATTATGCCCACATGCAGGCCGGATACACTAAAAATATGTACAATGCCCAATTCTGTGAACTTATCATAATATGGCGAATATGACGCTTCATCGTTTCCCAGAAGCATGCCTGATATCAAAACCGCCTGTTCCTCAGGCAACGCCGCATAAATATTGTCGTCTATTCTATCCCTAAGCCTATGAAATACTCCCCAGAAATCATCCTGATTATCCTCAACTACCGGCGTTTGGCCGGCAAAGGCCGAATAATAAACTCCACGGCCGAACATAATCCGCCTATAATTAGGCTGAAACGGGCCGTCCGGCTCTGACGGCACGCTTATGCTGACTGGAACTCTTATTACATCTCCATAATTAAGCTCCGAATAATCCTCAATATCTATATAAAGCGCCACCCTGCCCCTAAGGCTTACCGTTCCGTCTACGCCTTCCATAAGGCAATTATCCAAATTAAGAGAGGCGCGTTCATCATTAACCACAACCGGTCCGCAAACGCGGCCAGTAATATACACCTTGCCTTCAGGAGGCTCCGTCAGCTTAACGTTATAACCCGCCCATCCGTACCAGGCGACAGCTAAAAAGCAGATAAGGGCTAAAGCGCAAAAGTTCTTTATACGGCGCACAAAAATAATCAGCGTGCACGCGGTTAAAACGGCAGCGCCCGAAATTGCAACAAGCTGCCATAAATTTGCCGCTGCGCCCAAAACACCGCCCGCAACCAAAATTACCGCCAGAAAAAACGGATATCTCGGATTAACCAGTCTGACTTTTTGTCCGTTTGTACCAAGCAGATTCCGCTCAGAGCTCATAGCTGGAATATTCCTCCGCGCATGCCGCGTCACAGACTCCCTGAGCCTCCTTAAGCAGCTCTGACGCATTCATTCCCGGCATGAAATGCGACATAATAAGACTAGCCCCCGCCTGCTTCGCCGCCTGAGCGGCAAGTGCGGCATGCATATGCGGATCCTCGGGAGTCCAGGCGTTGCAGGGCGTTCCCACATCGCACAGCATTTTATCGCAGCCTTGCGCGAATTGAGCCAGAGCATCGGCGCTGTTGCAGTCGCCTGAATAAACGAAATCCCTCTCGCCTTTAAATCTCATCGCATAGCTTTTGACCGGATGCTTCATAAGCGCAAAGCTTATTTCCATGCCCGCCAGGCTTATTGGGGCGCAATCGTCTATCGCAGTAAATTCAAAAACCAAAGCTTTAACAAGCTCTGAAAGCATTGAAGGTCCAAAAACAGGAACAGGCGCCTTAAGCGTTCCCTTCTTTAAAAGCCCCTCCAGCATATATCTGTAAAGAAAAAGGTCGTTTATATGGTCGTAATGAACATGAGATATTATTATACCGTCCAATTGTTCCGGCACAATAAATTCCTGTAAACGGGCAAGCACCCCGCTTCCCATATCCAAAAGCAGGTTTTTGCCCCCATTTTCAAGCAAATAACCCGACGTAGCTCCATGCGCAGGAGCATACGGTCCATATTTGCCCAGCACAGTCAGTTTCATAAAACGTCACCCTTTAAGAATAAGATGTAAAAATGCCATAATCAGGTATAATCGGCCTAAGCGCCGAGATATAACCGCCTAAGGTTTCCACAGGCGCGCCGTCAGCAAGAAAGCGCACGCTTTCAAAGCCGGAATTATAGCACAAGGTATTAATTATTGCATATGCGAAAAAACGCTCCTGTTCATAAGAAAGCCTGCTGAGAGATTCATAAAAATCCCTGGAAAAATTTATGTTTAAGCATTCGCCCGTTCTGTATAATCCACGAACCATATTTTCATAATTCAGCTCGCTTTGACCAGACAAAACTTCAGCAATTTCCGTCATGCCTGCGGTACGCCCCTCCAATATGCTTCTAAGCAGCTGGTCTGAGGTCTCAAGCTCGTCATAAGCCTTAACCGCCACAGTCCGGGCAGTCAAACCTGTAAAATCCTGGTTGGGAAAATAACAGACCTCATTAGTGCGTATCAATCCCATAAAATCCGCTATGCCTGAAGAATATGAATACACCGTATCATATCCTTCCTCAGTCTGAACATTAATATCAACCGCTATATTCCGCATATCAGGATAGAGATGAGCTACTGTAAGCGCAATGGCGGGCACAGCGTTCCAAAGCTGATCCTGCAGCGGATAAGCTCCGCGGGCAAGAAAGCTTACAGACAGAGTCTGCCCGTCAAATTCAGTAGGCTTAAATAACGAAACGCCCTCCTCAAACACCGTTAAACCATCCTGCGCTGGACCGCGCAGCAGCTGATTTATAAGCTGGTCGGCATAATCTGTCCCCTTAAAAGTAATGCTGCGCGCCTCAGGCTCATAAAACCCACTGGAAGCGGCCCGGAAATACAGCAGGACGTCCGCCTCTTCTTTATATGTTTCGCCAGCCAATTCAAAAGCGCTTTGGGCGCTTTTCCAGCTTGACAAAAGCGCCTGGGCATCATCCGTCTCTCCGTCCAGCGCCATTACCGGCCGAAAATTATAATCCGGAATTACGAGCTGCCTGCCCTCGCAGGCTACTGAAATATAATTAATTTCGTCAAAGTCCGTAAATGTATTTGCCAGACAGGAAAGCATCTGCGCAATAGCCAGCGGAGGCTCATATCTTAAATCGTCCGAAAAATTAAGATACAGAATATCCCCTTGCCGTCTTACGCTGCGCAGTTCAATCTCCGGGCTGAATATACCCTCGTAACTCTCTCTGAGCATTTTATCTCTTCCCATAAGCGCGCGCGCCACCGCCTGATATTTGCCTTCATTATCTACAGTAACCGGCTCCACCGAATAAACAAGCGTATTATTTTTATAGGTATACAGCTTGCAATAAGCAGGTTCATTCATTATTTCAGCATGAGAGGAATACTCAGGATAGGACTGCTCCTGAGAAGAGCGGCAGGAGCACAGCATAATTAAGCCGGCCGTCATAAGCAAAGCGGATACTTTTCTTAAAAGTCCTTTAAAAATAGACATTTTATTCCTCCCCGCCGAAAACATCCAGCACAAAGGAATAGGATATCCGCCAAATACCCGAGCTTCTTATAAAGGAAACGGGAATATCCTCATAGAATCTCTCTCCTGAATCAGACGACAAGGAATAGCTTACCAGTCCTCTGGCGCGCGAGCCGTCCTCAGAAACCGAGAAAAATTCCGAAACCTCCGCTGAGACCATCACCTGTCCGTTCTGCGCGCAGTCCGCCTCAAAGCCGGCAAGGTCAGGACGCAGTATACCAGTAGAGGAATCCGAGGAAAGATATTTATGAGCGTCCTCCATATTGCCGTTTATCAAACAGGAGGTAAAGATTTCAAGCGCCGTACAGGGAGTCATTATATAGCTTGCATCCATAGTCAGCGGCTCTATATGCTCCTGCTCCCTGCCGTCTCCAGCAAAGCCCAATTCTCCCCGTGTCGGCCGTTCGGTAACGTTCTGCTCCTTACGGACAATATATAGCTGCACGCGGGAATATCCCGTATTTTCTATAAGCGTATTTACTATTGAATACACCGCCATACGCTGCCTTAAGCATTGCAAAGCGTATACCTCTTCGCTTAAATTATCCGTTTGGTTTAATATAATAAAATCGTCGGACAGCGTAACAAATACGCAGTTCCCCTCAAAACTTATGCCCTCCAAGGTGGTATTTTCATCTATTACCCTGCTTAAAGCGCTGCTTACCCCCTGAGGGCCTCTCAGCAGCGCGCTGAGCAGCGCGTATTCATAGGAATTATTTGGATAAGTGTCTATCCGCCTGAATTCAGCGGCTAAAATATTCTGGTCGGAGAATCCGAAATACAGCGCCGCTGAAGAAGGGGAGGAATTGGAGGGATTGGTAGCCTGAATCTGGGGCACGTTCCCATCCTGTCCACCGTTATTCAGATATAAGCCCTGACATGAGCAGAGAAGCGCCGCGCATAATACCGCAGCCGTCAGTTTTAATATTCTCATCTCTTTACCTTCCTTTTAAGCCTGCTGCTGGCTTATAGGCAGTTCCACAGTAAAAGTGCTGCCCTCTCCCAAAGCGCTTTTAACGCTTATTGTGCCTCCATGCTGTTTAATTATATTATCCACTATGCTCAGCCCCAGGCCCGTTCCTCCCGAACCGCGCGAACGCGCTTTATCCACCCGGTAAAAACGGTCGAAAATATGCGCCTGGTCTGCTTCAGATATGCCTATTCCCTGGTCTATTATATCTATAACCGCATTCTTTCCTTTTTTATAAAGCTTTATCTTTATTACAGTATCCTCAGGCGAATATTTTATGGCGTTGTCTATAAGATTGGAAAAGGCCTGCTGCAATTTTGTCTGGTCGCCGTTTACTGTCAAATCCTCGGTTTCGCATTCCAGCGTTATTCCCTGCTTAGCAGCCAGAGGCTGCAGCATATGGTATACTCTGTCCACTAAATCCATAAGCTGAATAGGCACAAACCGGCTTTCAGCTCCGCTGTCGTCCATGCGTACCAAAGTAAGCAAATCATTTATAACATAATTCAGCCTGTCTATCTCATGGCTTATATCGCCCAGAAATTCCTCATATAATTCCCTGGACGCGTCCGGCTGGCTCAACAGCGCATCCACCAATATTTTCATTGAAGCCAGCGGAGTTTTCAACTCATGAGAAGCATCCGAAACAAATTTATTTCTTGAAGCGTCCAAATGCTCGAGCTTTTCACTCATAATATTAAAAGAGGCGGCCAGCTCGGCTATTTCGCTTTTTCCCTTAACCTGCGCGCGAACAGAAAAATCCCCCTTGGCCATATCCCCTATCTTGGCGGTCATATCCTGAATAGGCTTAATAGTCTTGAGAGTCAACAGCAGCATAAAAGCAAAAAATAGCACGCCTGTCACCGCGCTGACTATAATCATGCGTATTGAAAATACATTTATCCTATCCACTACGTCCTGAATGGGAATGGACGCAACAAGAGCATATCTTTCCCCTTCAGACGAAAGCATGCGCTCCGCATAGCATACTGCCCAGTATTCCCTTCTGCCCTTTTTATACGGCAAAAAGCTGTTATACTGCTCAGCGCTCTGAGAGATTATCTTCTGAGTATAAGTCAGCCTGGCAGAGCCCTGGCCCTGATTAAGCACTCTGGCCGTTGCGTCATTTTCAAAATGAGTGCCTGTCAGCTCGCTGTATGTATCAACAATTACCGTGCCGTTAGGGTCCAATACAAATACTCTTCCCTCAAATTCCCGGGCAAATTCTTCGCATATGGAATACAGGCTCTCAGAATGCCCGAGCTCCTTCTCAATTTCAAGGGCGTTGGCCGAAACAGACTGCTGCTGAACCGAAAAGCGCTGGTCCAACATGACGTCTCCCATAAAGGCTATAACCAGATAATTCACCAGCGTCAGAGAAAGCACCAGCATCACCAGATAAGAAGCGGTAAGCCTGAACTTTATGCTGTTTACAACTTTACTTATCCGAGAAATAATAACCTACACCCCATTTTGTATAAACGTATTCAGGCTCCTCAGGATTGCGCTCTATCTTTTTGCGCAGGCGCCTTATATGCACGTCCACCGTGCGTATGTCTCCCATATATTCATATTTCCAGATAGTTTCCAGCAAATCCTCCCGCTTATATACCACGCCCGGATGCGTTATAAGCAGATGAAGAATATCAAATTCCTTAGCCGTAAGGGGAATTTCTTCTCCGTTTATGGCTACGCTGCGCTTATTTAAATCCACTACCATATTTTTAGCCTTTATTATATCCGGGCCCTGTGAAGTGGAGCCGGTTCTGCGCAGTATAGTCTTTATTCTGGCCTTAACCTCAAGAATATTAAAGGGCTTCAGGATATAGTCGTCCGCGCCGTATTCCAGGCCCAGTATTTTATCCATATCCTCTCCCTTTGCCGTAAGCATGATAACGGGTATATTGGATTTCTCACGAACGCGCCGCAAAACCTCAAGTCCGTCTATACCGGGCAGCATAACGTCCAGCAGAATCAGCTCAAATCCTCCCTCTTCAAATTTAGCCAGCGCTTCCTCGCCGTCAAAAGCAGTATCCGTTTCATAATCGTCCTGCTCCAGGCTGAATTTAAGTCCTTTTACTATTATAGGCTCGTCGTCCACTATTAAAATTTTCTTAGGCATCATAACCCCCCTGGCGTTAAATATAATATTAAAAATAAATACGTATTTTGCTGAATATATTTTAACATAAAGACGGCAAATAATCCACATATATTTTTAATGGACGCCACATTTTCCGCGTTTTATAAAAACTGTTTACAACTTCGGCAGAAAATGATAAAATTATTAATAGATTTAAGCGACGGAGGTCAGAACAATCGTGAAAAAAATTACCGCGGTACTCTTTTTGCTGATACTTTCATTTTCTCTTGCCGTTTCCTCCTCCGCTCAGCTTAACGCGCTTCCGCCCAGCGCTGAGAACGTACCCTCTCCGCCTTCTATAAGCGCCAAATACGCATTGCTTTTAGATTTGCAGACCAACACCGTGCTCTATGAAAAGCAAGCGGACGTACAAATGTCTCCCGCAAGCCTTACAAAAATAATGACCGCGCTTTTGGTGGCCGAAAGCGGGATAGATATGGATAAAACCGTAGAGGTTTCAAATAAGGCGGTAAACGTACCTGCGGGCAGCTCAATTTTAGGGCTGTCAGGAGGAGATAAGATAAGCGTCCGGGATTTGCTGTACGGGCTTATGCTCCGTTCAGGCAACGACGCCGCATGCGCTCTAGCCGAAGCTGTTTCAGGCTCGGTAGAAAGCTTTGTCCAGCTTATGAACAGCCGCGCTCAGGAGCTGGGCATGGCTAATACTCATTTTGTAAATCCTCACGGCTTTGCCGATGAAACCCATTATACTACCGCGCGGGACATGGCTGTTTTATCCTGCGAATATATAAAGCATGAGCTGCTTAATAACGTCGCCTCTACCGCAAGCTATGAAATTCACCTAACCAGCCGGGACGGCAGTCAAAAAAGCTTCAGAATAAGCAATACCAACCCGCTTTTAACAGACAGCGAATATGGAGAATATGTTACCGGTTTAAAGACCGGCTTTACACAGCTTGCCGGCAACTGTATAATTATACGCTATCAGCGCGAAGGCCGGGATTTGCTCTCCCTAATATTCAACAGCCCTCAGGGCTACAGGGACAGCGACGCAGCCGCACTAGCCGATTACGGCTATACGCAGTTCAGCACCATAGACCTGGCCCAAATATTCCAAAACCGTTCATTAATAATAAACGTGCAGAACTGCAGCACGGAGGACGAGCACAACGGACAGCTTGAGCTTCAGATGAGCTCAACGGCTCCCGTCTATTATACCACTACGGCGTCGGTAGCAAACCGTATAATTTCAGGCAGCGACATACTAACCATAGAAACGCCTGCAAATATTTCAGCGCCTGTTTATGCGGGTGATGAAATAGGAACTGTAACATATAAAATTAACGGCGAAACCATTTATTCCAATACAGTAACGGCCGGAAGGACAGTCTTTGCCTATATCGCCATACCAGACGATTTGGTTCCAATTCAAAGAGAGGACGACACGTCCGCCTTAGCCGCAATTCTTGGCAGCAAAGCTCTTTGGATTGGCTTAGCTGCGGCTGTAGCCGCAGCGGTGGCAGTTTATATATTTGTTAAAATCAGAAAAACCAAAACCAGGCAGATGAACAGACGGCGAACTACGGTTTTTGCCCGTGAACGTTACAGACAGAATAAATATTATTAAATAAAATCTGTATGCATTAAATAATTAAGCTCTTAAGGGGGGGGGCGCCGTCCGCGGCCTGCGG
>ERZ779896.976-NODE-976-length-28504-cov-37.991247_pt1 | contig 28504 bp, 27 predicted proteins | sample MGYA00511067_ERZ779896 | MGnify/ENA primary metagenome ERZ779896 (study PRJEB29588, sample SAMEA2161597) | human gut metagenome | biome: human gut; feature: human-associated habitat; material: faeces | place: Denmark | collected 2008/2010 ... | reverse complement strand
GCACCCGCCGCTACCACCCCGGCTATGAGTGCAAGTGGGCGACCAATACCGTGGTACATATCCTTGAAAACAGGGAGTACACGGGCTGTCTGGTAAACTTCAAGACGGAGAAGCCGTCCTACAAGACCAAGCACAGCGTAGAGAACCCCATTGAGAAACAGGCGATTTTCGAGAACCACCATGAGCCTATCATTGACACCCAGATGTGGGAGCGTGTGCAGGAGTTACGCAAGCAGCGCAAACGCCCGAACCGCTATGATGAAGTGGGCTTATTCTCCGGCATACTCTTTTGTGCCGACTGCGGCAGCGTCCTTTACCAGCAGCGTTACCAGAACGCCACCCGCAAGCAGGATTGTTATATCTGCGGGAGCTACAAGAAGCGTACCCGTGACTGTACGGCGCACTTTATCCGCACCGACCTGTTGACCGCCGGAGTGACCGACAATCTGCGGAAAGTCACCAGCTATGCAGCGAAGCACGAAGCCCGGTTTATGAAGCTGCTGATCGAGCAGAACGAGGACGGGGGCAAGCGCAGGAACGCCGCAAGGAAAAAGGAGCTGGAAGCCGCCGAGAAGCGTATCAGCGAGTTATCCGCTATCTTCAAGCGGCTGTATGAGGACAGCGTGACCGGGCGCATTTCAGACGAGCGTTTCACGGAGCTGTCGGCAGACTATGAAGCCGAGCAGAAAGAACTGAAAGAGAGAGCCGCCGCTATCCGGGCAGAGCTTTCCAAAGCGCAGGAAGCCACGGTAAACGCAGAAAAGTTTATGAATGTTGTCCGCAAGTACACCAGCTTTGAAGAACTTACCCCTACCCTTTTGCGTGAGTTTGTGGAGAAAATCGTTGTGCATGAGTGCAGCTATGACGAGAACGGCACACGCAGACAGGACATTGATATTTATTACTCTTTCGTTGGCAAGGTAGACCTGCCCGAATGACCGCCCGACCTATCCGGCGCAATGCGCAAACGCCGGATAGGAACGGCAAAATTTTTTACACTTCTACTACTTCTTTATCACACATCAGCAAAGTCCCAGGGCATGAAGCAGCTCATGGCGGGCGGCGGCGTTGCCCTCATCGGCATCACCCTTGTCCCTCTGCTCTCCGGCCTGTTCGGTTAATCCGCGGGGCGTGATCGCTTATGGGCGGCATACTCGACAAACTTGACGAGTGGCTGCGCGGGCTGCTCGTCGATGGTATCACGGGAAACCTGTCGGGCATGTTCGATACGGTGAATACCAAAGTAGGCGAGATCGCCGGTGAAGTGGGAATGACGCCGCTGGCATGGAACAGCGGCGTCTTTTCCATGATCCGCAATCTCTCTGAAACGGTGATCGTCCCGATCGCCGGGGTTATCCTGACATTTGTGATGTGCTATGAGCTGATCCAGCTTGTAACAGAGAAAAACAATATGCACGATGTGGATACCTGGATGTTCTTCAAGTGGATATTCAAAACCTTCTGCGCCGTGCTGATCGTAACGAATACCTGGAATATCGTCATGGCGATCTTCGATGTGGGCCAGAGCGTTGTAAGCAGCAGCGCGGGCGTTATCATCGGGGATACCTCCATTGACGTAAACAGTGTGATCACCGACCTGGAGGCCCAGGTGGAGGCGCTTTCCACGGGTGAACTTTTCGGCCTGTGGTTCCAGTCCCTTTTCGTGGGGCTTACCATGAACGCCCTTTCCATCTGCATCATGCTGGTCATTTACGGCCGCATGATTGAGGTGTATTTGACGACCTCCATCGGACCGATTCCTCTTGCCACCATGACCAACCGTGACTGGAGCTCCACCGGGCAGAACTACTTAAAATCCCTGTTCGCCCTTGCGTTCCAGGCCTTCCTTATCATGGTGTGCGTGGGTATCTATTCGGTCCTGGTCCAGAGTATCGCCACAAGCGGCGATATCTCCGGGGCCATCTGGAGCTGTATGGGCTATACGGTCCTGTTGTGTTTCGCATTGTTCAAAACCGGAAGTCTCTCTAAATCCCTTTTCGGTGCCCATTAAAGGAGGCTTGATAGATTGGCGTATGTAACTATTCCCAAAGACCTTACGAAAGTAAAATCCAAAGTCATGTTTGGCCTGACCAAACGGCAGCTCATTTGTTTCGGCGCGGCGGCACTCATTGGAGTACCGCTTTTCTTTTTGCTCAAAAGCACCATTAGTTCCAGCGCCGCCACCCTCTGCATGATCGTGGTGATGCTGCCCTTTTTCCTTCTCGCCATGTATGAGCGGCACGGCCAGCCCCTTGAAGTGATCGCGGGGCAAATCGTTCAGGCCATGTTCATCCGGCCGAAGGAGCGGCCATATCAGACCAACAATTTCTATGCCGCCATCGAGCGGCAGAACCAGGTGGAGAAGGAGGTGAGAAAGATTGTTCAAAAAAGCAAAACCGCAGAAAGAGGCGGCCCCGGTAAAGGCAAGGCGAAAGCTGACGCCCGCTGAAAAGCGTGAGATCAAAAGGATCATGGAGGCAGCCAGGGGCGACGGGAAACCCCATTCGGCCCAGGATACCTTACCCTTCCGGCAGATGTACCCGGATGGGCTGTGCAAGCTGGACGATAAGACCTGGAGCCGGTGCATTGAGTTTGAGGATGTGAATTATCAGCTCGCCCAGCCGGACGGACAGACCGCCATCTTTGAAGCCCTTTGTGATATGTATAACGCCCATGACGCTTCTATCGGCATGGAACTGTCCCTTGTGTGCCGCAGGGTAAACCGGGAGGATTTCCGAAAGCGTATCGAGATCGCAGCCCAGGGTGACAGGTTCGACGGGGTGCGCGCCCTATACACCGATATGCTCCGCAGACAGTTGGAGCATGGCAACAACGGCATGGTAAAAACAAAGTTCCTTGTCCTCACCATTGAGGCAGACAACATTAAGACCGCAAGGGCCAGGTTCTCCCGTATCGTGCTGGACGCCCTCAACCATTTCAAGGCCATGGGCGCCCTGGCAAAAGAGCTGGACGGGAAGGAATGGCTGGAGGTGCTGCATGGCATCCTCCACCCGGACGGGGACCGTTTCCGTTTTGAATGGGACTGGCTTGCCCCCTCCGGTCTCCATGTGAAGGACTTTATCTGCCCGTCCTCCTTCCGTTTCGGGGAGGCAAGGCGTTTCCAGATGGGCGGCAAGTTTGGCGCGGTGTCCTTTTTGCAGATCACGGCCCCGGAAATGAACGACCGCCTTTTGGCGGACCTGTTGGATACGGACAGCACCATCCTGGTGAGCCTCCATATCCGCAGCATGGATCAGAATGAGGCCATCAAAACGGTCAAGCGAAAGATCACCGACCTGGACAGTATGAAGATTGACGCCCAGAAGCGTGCCGCCCGTGAGGGGTTCGATATAGATATCCTCCCCTCCGATCTGGCGACCTACGCAGGTGAGGCAAAGAACATCCTCCGTGACCTGCAGAGCAGGAATGAAAGGATGTTCCTAATGACCTTCCTGGTGGTGAATATCGCGGACACGAAGCAAAAGCTGGACAATGATGTGTTCCGGGCTTCCAGTGTGGCGCAGAAATACAACTGCCAGCTCACTCGTCTGGACTTCCAGCAGGAGCAGGGCCTTGTGTCGGCGCTGCCCCTGGGTGTCAACCAGATCAAGATACAGCGGGGCCTTACCACTTCCTCAGTATCCATCTTTGTTCCCTTCATCTCCCAGGAGCTTTTCCAGGGCGGCGAGGCACTGTACTACGGTCTGAACGCCACTTCCGGTAACATGATCCTGGCGGACCGCAAGCAGCTAAAGACCCCTAACGGCCTGATCCTTGGCACGCCGGGCAGCGGCAAAAGTTTCTCCGCAAAGCGTGAGATACTCAATGTTTTCCTGGTGACGACGGACGATATTATCATCTGCGACCCGGAGGCGGAATACTTCCCCCTGGTCCACCGCCTGGGCGGGCAGGTCATAAAGGTATCGCCTACCAGCAGCCAGTATGTGAACCCCATGGATATGAGTCTGAACTATTCCGAGGACGACAACCCCCTGGCCTTAAAATCCGACTTTATCCTGTCCTTCTGTGAGCTGGCGGCTGGCGGGCGCAATGGTCTGGAGCCGGTGGAAAAGACGCTGATCGACCGTGCTGTCCGCACCGTGTACCGTCCGTATCTTGCCGATCCGAGACCGGAGAATGTCCCTATCTTGGGCGACCTCTACGACGAGATCAGGCGGCAATCGGAGCCGGAGGCACAGCGGATCGCCGCTGCCCTGGAGCTGTATGTGCATGGATCGCTCAACGTGTTCAATCACCGCACCAACGTGGATATCAATAACCGTCTCGTGTGCTTTGATATCAAGGAACTTGGCAAACAGCTCAAAAATCTGGGGATGCTGGTCATTCAGGATCAGGTGTGGAACCGTGTCACGGTGAACCGGAGCGAGGGCAAGTCCACAAGATACTATGTGGACGAGTTCCACCTTCTGCTGCGGGGCGAGGTGGGCTCCTGGAGCGTGGAGATTTGGAAACGCTTCCGTAAATGGGGCGGCATCCCCACGGGCATTACCCAGAACATCAAGGACCTGCTGGCCTCCGCGGAGATCGAGAACATCTTTGAAAACAGCGATTTCATCTATCTTCTGAACCAGGCCAGCGGCGACCGAAAGATACTCTGTGAGCGCCTGAATATCTCCAACCAGCAGGCGGCGCACATCAGCAATTCCGGCCCCGGACAGGGGCTTATCTTTTTCGGCAATGTGATCCTGCCCTTCATGGATCACTTCCCGCAGGATAACGAGCTTTACAGCATTATGACCACAAAACCCAGTGAGGTTATGAAAGGAGAACCTGAACACGAGCAACGATAACTCCTTTTACCACAACGAAAATAATTAAAAAAGCACTATTATTAGAAAGAAAGTGGTGATATAATCATGATGTAAAATTATGAAAAATCAAGGGGCATTTTTAAGATATGAAGTCATTTATGGCGAAAGTATGGGAGTTCATAAAGCAAAAGTGTTGGTATATCATTTTGTTGTCAGCGAGTTCTGCTTATGTTTGGTATTATCGTTATGAAATTTACCAACTTAAGGAGATCAATGCTCGTAACTTAATATTTCTTTTATGGCTTCTGCTTCTTTTGGTGCCGCTGTTTTCGGAAATGGAGTTCTTGGGTGTAAAGGTGAAGAAAGAGGTGGAGAAGGCCACTGAAGAAGTTAAGGAGTCGCTGCAAAACCTTCAAACTCAAATGAACCAAATTCAGCTGACAAACTCAGTGGCTACTAATTTTAATTTCAGTAATACTCCCTTGCCATCCGAACAGAAAATTGAAGAACTACTTCAAATGGTGAAAGAGTTACAATCTACATACCCTGGAACTAATGTCGGCTCTGATAATTCAGCAATAGTAGATGGCGATAAGAATGTGTTTCTTTTCAAAGTTCGTTTGGACATAGAAACATCTTTGCGCGAATTATGCGAGAAAATTGGTTGCTATGATAGAATACCGATGATGAAAATGACCCAGTTGCTTAATCGTGCAGAGGTTATTAACGGCATGACTTGCGATTTGATTGGTCAGGTGATTAAAATTGCCAATCGTGGTGTGCACGGAGAAATTGTTAGCGCGGAGTACGTTACCTTTGTTGAAGAAACGTACCCTGAGATAATGCGACAGCTAAAAGCGGCATCTTCACGACTTGTATATATCACCTGTCCTAAATGTAAATATTCTGGCTATTCAACTCATGAAAATGTTTGTCCTAATTGTGGATACATACATGATGACGATTAACACCAAGCCCGCTTCAAATCGAAGCGGGTTTTCTTATGACCAGAATCAGGAGGTGACAAGCAAAATCAACACTACATTGACCCATGTGAGCCTGTTTTCCGGCATTGGCGGTCTGGACCTGGCGGCGGAGGCGGCCGGGTTCGAGACCGTCTGCCAGTGTGAGTGGGCGGATTTTCCGCACGCTGTCCTCTCCGCGCGGTGGCCGGATGTTCCCAGGTTCCGGGATATCACAACTTTTACGAAGGAGGCGTTTTTTGAGAAAACAGGACTTGAAACAGTCACCGTCATTTCCGGCGGATTTCCCTGCCAGCCATTCTCAACAGCCGGAAAGCGAAAAGGGTTTGAGGATGAACGCTACCTATGGCCGGAAATGTGCAGAGTTATTACCGAACTGCGGCCCCGTTGGGTGCTTGGGGAAAATGTTGCTGGCTTCATCAATATGGGGCTCGACAAAACGATCTTTGACCTGGCAAAAGCGGGATACGCTGTTCTCCCATTCGTATTTCCGGCTTGCGGCGTCGGCGCATGGCATGAGCGCCAGCGAACTTTTATCGTCGCGGCTGATGTTTCCCACGCCCCTTGCCTCCGACAACAACACCGGCAGGGACGCGCGAAACCTGGATGTGTTCCTGTCCGACAATGGGATTTTCCGAAAGAAGAACAAAAACGGTACGATCTGGAGCCTCCCGCTGTCGGCAGCGGTATTCTATCTGACCCCTGTGGCGTCGGACGGGTTCCGCTCGACCTTGAAACCGTCGGCCTTCGATCCGAAGAAGAAGGACGGGAACCTGTCGGCGCAGATGATCGCCCTGGAGCAGCCGGTATCCGATACGGCAGCACTCAACCCGGATTGGGTGGAATGGCTCATGGGCTTCCCGAAAGGATGGACGGACGTGTCCTTTGGGCAAGGGAGCCCGATGGAGTCCCCCGCATGACTGAGCGCATGGATGGACGTGCCCTGCGGCTGAAAACCCTGGGCAACGCTGTCTGTCCTCCCCAGGCCTATCCCATTTTCCGTTACATAGCGGCCATTGAAACAGGCGCGTGTGCGGATATCTGTCCCTATGGAAAGGATGGTGATTGCCTATGAAAGAACTGAAAGCAACCGATAAAGTGGCGCAGAAAATGACCCGTGACGGCGCTGTGGCGGAAAACCTTGCCACGGGCGAGGTAACGAGTATCAGCGAAAGGGAGCCGGAAACCGACCTCTCCGGCGGGAAGGAACCTGTTGCCACCGCCGAGGCCGCGGCGGGGCGCATATCCCAGGCGGGAGCAAGACGATCCGCAAAGAAGCAGGCAAAGGCGGAGGCGGAGACCATCCGGGAAGGATCGGCCGCAAGGCAGCACCCTTCCTCCCGTCTGCAATTCACCGACGAGGAAAGGGCTGATCCGCATTTGCAGAAATATATCCGGCGCTCTGACAAGGCGGCGGATAAGCTGGACGCGGCGAAGGCGGCCATCCCCACAAGGAAGGTTCTGAAAACCGATCACGTCTTTGATGAAGCGGCTGGCCAGGGCAGGACCCGACTTGCCTTTGAGGAAGTGGAGAAGCGGCCAAACGGCAAACTGCGGCAGAGCCCCCTTTCCCGTCCTATACAGGAGATCGGGCTTGCCGCCCACAACGAAGTCCACAAGGTGGAGCAGGAAAATGTGGGCGTGGAGGCAGGCCATAAGGGTGAGGAACTGGCGGAGCGCGGCGCAGCCTATGCCGGGAGCAAGACCAGGGCGGCCATCCGTCACCACCGCATGAAGCCCTGGCGGGATGCGGCGGAGGCGAAACGGGCGGCAGTCCTGGCAAACGCGGATTTTCTCTACCAAAAGGCGCTCCATGACGATCCGGCGCTTGCGGCCTCCAACCCCGTATCCCGGTACCTCCAAAAGAAGCGTATCCAGAGGAACTATGCCAAAGAGATACGAAACGCGGAGAAAACGGCAAAGAATACCGCCGCCACCGCTAAAACCGCCGCTGTCAAGGCGAAGGAGGCGGCAAAGAAAACGGTCCTGTTCGTCAAGCGGCACAGCAAGGTCATTCTGTTGGTGGTGGGGATCGGCGCCTGCGTCGCCCTGTTGTTCGGCGGGATATCCTCCTGTTCCATGATGGCGGGCAGTGGCGTGGGCGGCGTGTTCACTTCTTCCTATCTCTCTGAGGATGCGGATATGCTGGCGGCGGAAAACGCCTATCTCGCTATGGAGGCGCAGCTTCAATATGAGCTGGACAATTACGAGTCCCTGCACCCCGGATACGATGAATACCGATTTGATCTGGACGAGATCGAGCATGACCCCTATGTGCTGCTCTCCATCCTCACGGCCTTCCGTGAAGGGATATTCACCATTGACCAGGTACAGGCGGAGCTTGAAATGCTCTTTGAAAAGCAGTACATCCTGACCGAGACTGTGGAGGTTGAGGTGCGTTACCGGACGGAAACGGATACCTGGACGGACGAGGAAGGAAATACCCATACCGATACCTACCAGGTGCCCTATGACTATTACATCTGCAATGTGAAGCTGGAGAACTTCGACCTCTCCCATGTGCCGGTGTATATCATGGGGAAAGAAACCCTGTCCCTGTACGCCACCTATATGTCAACTCTGGGAAATCGTGAGGATTTGTTCCCGACGTCCTCCTATGTGGAGAAGTACACAAACCCACCGCAGACCTACGATATCCCCGCGTCTGCCCTGGAGGATGAAACGTTTGCGGCGTTCATTACGGAGGCGGAGAAATATATCGGGTATCCCTATGTGTGGGGCGGCAGCAATCCCAACACTTCCTTTGACTGTTCCGGCTTTGTATCCTGGGCGCTGACGGAAAGCGGCGTCTGCAACACGGGCAGGCTGGGAGCCCAGGGGCTATACAACATTTCCACTCCCGTATCGTCCGCAAACGCAAGACCGGGCGATCTGATCTTTTTTACAGGTACTTACGATACGCCGGGCGTTTCCCACGTGGGTATCTATGTAGGCGGCGGAAAAATGCTGCATTGCGGCGACCCGATCCAGTATGCCGATATCAATACGAGCTATTGGCAGTCGCACTTTTACGCATTCGGCAGACCGCCTTTTGATTGATCGGAGGTGAGCTTGATTTAATATCGTTTCCTATGGCGGCGGCGCGAACAGCACCGCCTTACTTGTGGGGCTGCAAAAGCACCGTATCCCCGTGGACCTGATCCTCTTTGCGGATACGGGCGGCGAGCATCCGCACACATACGCCTATCTTGACGTTATGGATAGATGGCTTGAAAGTCACGGTATGCCGAAGATCACACGGGTATATAAGACCACAAAGGAGGGACGACGGCTGACGCTGGAGGATGAATGTCTGCAAAGCGGAACACTTCCGTCAATCGCCTATGGCTTCAAACGCTGTTCCTTAAAACACAAGATCGGACCGCAGGAGAAGTTTTGCAACAACTATCCTCCTTGCCGTGAGGTGTGGAGCAGCGGGAAAAAGGTGGTAAAGTTCATCGGCTATGACGCAGGCGAGCAATACCGAAGTGATAAGGTCCTTCTGCGGGACCTGGCAGACCCAAAATACAGCAAGTGGTATCCCCTGATGGAATGGGGATGGAGTCGGGAGGATTGTATCCGGGAGATCGAGGCGGCAGACTTGCCGCAGCCCGGTAAATCCTCCTGTTTTTTCTGCCCGAGTATGCGGGCGGAGGAAATCATCGACCTTCGGGAGCAGCACCCGGACCTGTTCCGCCGTGCTATCGCCCTAGAGGATAACGCCCGGCCTAATCTCAAAACGGTCAAGGGTCTGGGACGTAACTATTCATGGAAAGACCGATTTTTGAAAGGAGATATTTAATCTATGGCAACTGTTGATAAAATCCGCAATGATATTGCTAAAACAAAAGAAAAGATCGCGGAGCTACAGAAAAAGCAGCGTTCCCTGGAGGCGCAGCTTGCAGAGGAAGAAAACCTGGAGATCGTCCGTATGGTTAAGGCCGTGAAGATGGATAACAAGGAGCTCACCGCCTTCCTGAAGGCATACGCAAGCGGCCTCATTACGCTGCCCGAGGATATGATGGCGGCGGACTGCGGCGCGGAAATGGAGGAAACGGAGGGATATGAGGATGAAGAATAAACGAGTGTTCCGGCTTTTGACCTCTCTGCTGGCGGTGGTGCTTTGTACCACCGCCTTTTCCGTCACCGCCTTTGCGGGCGGAGGCGAGGGCTTTTATGAGCCCCCTATGGAGACCACCGAAGCGGCGGCCGATGATACGGCGGAGCCGGAGGACAGCGAAGATACCGCTGAGCCGACCGAGGGCGGGATCGCAGACCTGTTTTCCTGGCTGGCAGGTGCGAAGGTGACGTTCTCTGTCACCGAGGATGGTATCCAGATCGACACGGGCGGCGCGGAGGATGCTGAGCCCGGCCAGACCGGGATCGTCACCACCAACGGCGGCAGGCTGAATGTCCGTACCGGGGCTGGGCTTGACCATACCGCCTTTACCCAGCTTCCCAACGGGACCACCGTGGAAGTAGTCGGCGAGGATGGCGACTGGCTGAAGATCATCCTGCCGGAACGCATCGGTTATGTCTATTCGGACTATATGACCGTAAGTGATACTAAAACAGATACCGAAGGAGGCGGCTTTTCCTTCTCCCTTGCCCCTGAAGAATTGGAGGCCCTGTTGGGAATGTTCGGCGGTCTGACCGATGGTAGCAGCGCCGCTCTCTCCCCGGATGGGAACCTGTCGCTTATTGACGATATCGGCAGCTCCACCGCCAGCGGCAAGCAGTTTATCACGGTAGAAAGCAAGAACGGCAATGTGTTCTATCTTATCATCGACCGTGACGACGAGGGCGAGGAAACGGTGCATTTCTTGAACCAGGTGGACGAGGCCGACCTTATGGCGCTAACGGAGGACGGCGAGGCGGCGGAAAAACCCATCGTCTGCTCCTGCACCGACAAATGCCAGGCCGGGGCCGTAAATACCGCCTGTGAGGTCTGCATGACCAACATGAGCGAGTGCGTGGGAAAGGAGCCGGAGCCTGTAACCCCTGATGAGCCGGAGAAACCTGTGGAGGAAAAGAAAGGCGGAGCCGGTGCTATCGTGGCAGTGGTGCTGATCCTGGCGGCGGGCGGCGGTGCGGCCTTCTATTTCCTGGTGCTGAAGCCGAAGCAGGGCAAAAAAGTCCCTTCTGACCTGGATGATTTCGACCTGGAGGATGAAGAATATCTCACCGAGGATGAGGAAACATAATTATTTTGATTAAATATGGAAAAGCGCACTATCACAGATGCATCATCTGAGACAGTGCGCTTTGTTTAATGGAGAACTTCTCTCAAAGCTTCAAAAGTAAGGGAAACCAACAACAGCAGTCCGTCATTCTCGTTGCAAATACCCCACTTGCGGCGAGCATCGCTTGTGTCGATGTAGGAAAACTGATGGTATTTTTCTTCCCAATCATCGACATTGTATGGGCAGTCATCATCAAGAGAGAGGAACCATTCATCTTTGTACTTGCTATAGAGATAGCGAACAACATTTTTCTTCTCCATCTCTTCGATGATTTTGCTCACGGTTTCGGTTTTGCCAGAAGAAATTTGAGACAAGAGTTCTTGAGCAAAAAGGTCCATTCGTTCTACACCGTTGAACATCTTTTCCATTGCTTTTTGCACCTCCTCCCGTTTTTTGATGAAAAAATTATACCACCAAAATGAAAGAAGAACAACACAAGGAGAAAATATGAAATTACTTATTGCAGAAAAACCGAGTGTAGCAAAAAGTATCGCGTCAGCCCTGGGTGCTAAATCCGGGGCCGATGGCTGTTTCCAGGGTAACAGTCTGATCGTTTCCTGGTGTGTGGGCCACCTGGTATCCCCCATGGATGCGGCGGGATATGACGAGCGTTTCAAGAAATGGCGCTATGACGACCTTCCCATCCTGCCGGAGCCTTTCCGCTATGTGCTGGCGCCCGGCAAGGAGGACGCCTTTGAAAATCTCCGACGCCTTATGAACCGCCCGGATGTGGATACGGTTGTCAATGCCTGTGACGCGGGGCGCGAAGGGGAGCTGATCTTCCGGCTGGTATATGAAATGGCCGGATGCACAAAACCCATTGAACGCCTCTGGATTTCCTCTATGGAGGATATGGCGATCCGTGAGGGCTTTTCCGACCTGCGCCCCGGCGCGGAGTATGACAGCCTCTATCAGTCTGCCCTTTGCAGGCAGAAAGCGGATTGGCTGGTGGGGATCAATGCCACCCGTCTTTTCTCCGTCCTCTACCACCGCACTCTGAATGTGGGGCGCGTCCAGACGCCCACCCTGGCAATGCTGGCGGAGCGTGACGGGAAGATCATGCTCTTTAAGAAAGAGAAATACCATCATGTGCGCCTGCAGGTGGAGGGAGCCGAGGCGGTTTCAGAGAAGTTCACCGATCCGGTGCAGGCAAAGCAGGTACAGACCGCTTGTCAGAATGGGCAGGCTGTGTGTACCTCCGTCACCCGTGAGAAAAAGAAGGAACAGCCCCCGAAGCTCTATGACCTGACCACCTTGCAGCGGGAGGCCAACCGCATTTTCAGCTACACAGCAAAGCAGACCCTTGACTACGCCCAGAGCCTCTATGAAAAGAAGCTGCTGACCTATCCCCGTACTGACAGCAGATACCTAACTTCCGATATGGCGGAAACGGCCTCCTGTGTGATCCATCTGGCGGCGAAAGTGCCGCCCTTTGATGGGTGCGGCAGTTTCTTCCCCCTGGTGGAGCTGATGGTTTCGGATAAGGATGTATCAGACCATCACGCCATCATCCCCACAATGGAGATTGAAAAGACCGACATCAAAGCCCTGCCTGTGGGCGAGCGCAATTTGCTCCTGCTGGTATGCTGCAAGCTGCTGTGTGCGTCGGCAAGCCCTTATGAGTATGAGACCGTCACGGCCACCTTCGACTGCGGCGGCCATACCTTCACGGCGAAGGGCAAGCGTATTCTGTCCGAGGGCTGGCGGGATATCGAGCGTATCTTCCGTTCTTCTCTGAAGGAAAAGCCGGAGGATACCGACAATGGCGGCGTACTGCCCGATTTCACCGAGGGGCAGGCCTTTGAGAATGTGGCGGTCTCTATCACCGAGCATTTCACTTCGCCCCCGAAGCCCTACACGGAGGATACCCTTCTGTCGGCCATGGAGAACGCGGGCAAGGAGGATATCCCGGAGGATGCCGAGCGCAAGGGCCTGGGAACCCCGGCGACCAGGGCGGCCATTATCGAAAAGCTGGTGGCGGCTGGTTTCGTGGAGCGCAAGGGCAAGAACCTGATCACCACAAAAGCCGGTATCAACCTGGTCACGGTATTGCCGGAGGCCCTGACCTCTCCCATGCTCACCGCTGAATGGGAGCAGCGCCTTTCCGCTATTGCGAAGGGTGAAGCTGATCCGGGCGAGTTCATGGAGGGTATCCGTTCCATGACGCAGGAGCTGGTCCAGACCTATTCCCATATCTCTGAGGACGGACAAAAGCTGTTCGCCCCGGAGAAGGAAGTGATTGGAAACTGTCCCCGCTGCGGCAAGCCGGTGTATGAAGGAAAGAAAAACTTTGCCTGTTCCGACCGCTCCTGTACCTTTGTCCTCTGGAAAAATGACCGTTTCTGGACGAGCCGCAAGAAGGAACTGACAAAGAAGATGGCCTCCGACCTTCTGAAAAAGGGCCGTACTTCTGTCCGTGGGATGTGGTCCGAAAAGAAGGGCGCAACCTATGACGCGGCGGTGATCCTGGACGATACGGGCGGCAAGTTCATCAATTTCAAGCTGGAGTTTCCCAACAGAAAGGATGGTGCCAATGGCAGGAAATAAAGAGCTTTACAGTTTACCCGAAGTGAGGGCGGCGGTGGCCGCCCTCTCCCCGGAGGACCGGGAGCTGCTGGATGCAGTGCAGGCGTCGCCATTCCGTCTGACGGAGCCGCAGCAGTTCCAGGAGTTCGCGGCCAACATTGACTATTTCGTGTTTGAGCCGAACATCCATAACCTGAACGATCTGGGCTGGCGCTATATCGCCCAGCACATGGATATGCAGCTTCCCCCGGAGCTGCTGGACGCCATTGATCCCGTCCCCTTCGGACAGCACGCCATGAAAGAGGAACAGGGACATTTCGCGGAACACGGATACATTTCCCTGTCCGGCGATCCGTGGCAGCATGACCGCAGTTTGGAGCAGGAGCACCGGGAAACGGAAAAAAAGACTTCCATCCGGGACCGGCTGGAACAGGGCAGAAAGGAATGTGCCGGCAGGCAGACGCAGACCCCCAACAAGGGAAAGTCTGAGCCGGAGCTTTAAGGAGGTGACGATCTATGCCGCATTTTGAGTATGACAAGGATTATCCGTTTGCTGCCTTTATCAACAATCTGGGCAAGTACAACGAGGGCGAGCTTGTGGGCGAGTGGGTGAAGTTCCCCACCACCGCCGACGAGCTGAAAAAGGTGTTTGAGCGTATCGGGATCGGTTCGGAGGACGATTTCGGCAACCCCTATGAGGAATGGTTTATTACGGACTATGACTGTTATGTGGGCGGCCTCTATGACAAGCTGGGCGAATACGCCAATCTGGACGAGCTGAATTATCTGGCGGCGAAGCTGGATGATATGGATCGGAGCGAGTATAACCAATTCCTGGTCGCTATGGAGATGGGCGAACATACGGGCAGTATCCAGGACCTTATCAACCTGACGGAAAACCTGGGTTGCTACGATGTGTACCCGGATATCGAGGACCATGACGATCTTGGCCGGTATTACATCGACGAGCTGGATGCCATGCAGGTGCCGGATCATCTGCGTAACTATATCGACTATGAGGCTTACGGCCGGGATGTAGCCCTGGAGGAAGGCGGCGAGTTTACCGAGTTTGGCTATGTCCGGGATACCGGGGATACCTTCTATGAGGTTTACGACGGCGACCGGGAGAACATCCCGGAGGAATACCGGGTGATGAACTTCCGGGACGAGGATATGGAGCTGTCCGAAAGCGACAAGCTTGATATGGCCACCGACCTTGCCTTTGATCTGGACGAGTTTTTCCGGCAGCACGATCCGCAGTATGCGGCCCAGCACCCGGAGCACCACGAACAGAAAGAAGTTATTGCCGACCTTCTCCTGGAGGGAAAGACTGCCGCACTCCGGCAGCAGTTGGAAGAAATGGCACAGACCGGGGATGATGTTCTCCCCGGCAGGATCACCGAGTATGAGCGCGAGACCGGGTATGATCCCGAACAGGATACCGCTATCGAGGAAGATCGCACCCTGTTGGTACAGCGCCCGGAGCAGCCGGACGACCACCTGACCGGCGACAGGGTACAGACCCCGCGGGGCAGTTTCCATCTGACGGACCTTTCACGGGAGCAGATGGAGGCCGCCGGTTATGGCGTCCACCACAATTCCGATGATGGCAGGTTTCACATCATGGGCAACGGCACCAGGGCCTTTGCGGTGGTGAACGCCGATATGCAGGAGCGGGACAATCCCCTCCGTACTGCTGAAATGACCGTGGAGGACGACTACGGCATGATCGACGGGGTGATCAACAACGGCCGCCGTGACGAGGCTGTGGCAAAGCCCTCCATCCGGGAGCGGCTGGAGGATGCCAAACGGGAATGTGCGGAGCGCAAGCCCCCGGAAGTGAAGCGTCCCGGCCGTGACGCCCCGGAGCATGGCGACCTATGAGCCGAAGCAGGAAATGGCGTCTGGAATGGTCCTTCTTCCTGGGGGAAAACGGCAGGCGGCAGTATAACAAGGTCTGTCTTGGCTGCGCCCATGAGTGCAAGCAGAGTTTCCGGGCGGTTTTAATTGCCTGTCCCCGCTATCTTTCCAAACGCTCCAAAAACTGCGGGGATAAGGGTGGAAAAACGGCAAAATAATCTCCTGTATCGGCTTTTCCAGAGGGAACCTTTATGATTTCCCTTGCGGCTATGCCCTCGCCAATAGGAAGGGAAAAAGGTTCGATTTCGCACACTTCTCATAAACACAAAACGGGAGTACAGCTTTTCGGTCTGTCCGATGGCTGTACTCCCGCTCTTTAGTTATCTCTTATCTGCTTTGTGATATGACTATTCATCATCGTCATCCGAGCTTAGTTTCTTTAACAGCAATGCCAGAGTAAACTCTAATTTGCTAATTCGCTCCTCAAGATCTGAATATTGCATTTTTTCTCGCATCTCTGCAGGAAGTAATTCTTGAAGGATTTTTATTCTGGCATCCACATTTCTAAAAGAATAGCCAAACCGAACGGCCATTTTATAATCATTTATTGCTGATTGAATCGCACTATATTGTGTATCTATATTTACTCCATCTAAAACCGATTTGTGTATTTTCGCATCCTTTGAGAATCCACGATGAGCGAAAGCTGCTCCCGTATTTGATGATGGTTGAGTTTCTGCCTGACTTAGAATTGCGCGGGTTGCAGAATTTATAGCTTTCTCATAATCTCCGCGCATATGATAGATTTTTGACAGCGCAAGTGAACATTGTGCAGTCATTGCCAGACATTCTTCTGCAACTACAAGAGCACTCTCTGCAGAATCTAATTCACCATATTTCTTGAATGTTTCATATTCGGCCATATAAGCGCGTTCTTCATCTGGAAGTACTCGTTTATAGTCCTTTACACATTGAAGAACCTTGTCTCTATTCTCTTTAGTTGCCTCTCCATCGTTTAGGACATCGATATAAAAAGTAAATGCTCTCCAATTCCAAATATTTCTTTCAATTTTTTCTAATCTGCTAATCCCGATTTTAACATCATCTGTGTGTCCCGATTTGTGCGAATAATATGTAAAATCGCTCAACAAATCAATGTTATCACCAAAGAGTTCCAGCCCTTTTCTTGTTACATCAGAAGCAAATTCAAAGTAGTTTTGGTTTGCTAATTCAGAGGCCAGGTTATGATAATCACTGCTGTCTCCTTTTATGTCACCGTGTTTTACTCGATCAACTAAGGCAAGCAAAACTCTTGTTCTTTGTGATCTCTCTGCGGTATTAGCAGAAGTATTGGAAAATTGCTCAGCGATAAACTTATGTGCTTCTTCTACATTTCCAATAGCATCGGATACTTCCTCCAATTTTTCTACGGAACCAATGATTCTATCGTATTTATCAATACGTTCAGCCACTAAGCTAAAAGACTTATCATATTCGGAGAGCTTTCCCTGGAGAGCGGTTTCCCACTCTTGATACGTTTCATTGAGTCGGGGTTGTACAAGTTTAACTGCATTATCAACTTGTGTATATAAATCATTCCGAAGTTCTTTTGCGAGTCTATCTTGGCGCTCATCAAAGTTTTTCAGTCTATCAACACCAAGAAAAGCGAAAATGGAAACTATCGCTCCACCTACAATCGGGAGAACCATCTTCAGCCAGTCAGATAGGGTAATTTCCAAAGGTTCTTTAAACTTCAGCTGGAGAAGAATAAATGTTGCCACAAAAAGAGCAAGTACTGCAAAAGTAGCAGTTAGTGCCATTGCAAGGGTAGCATGAGATTTGAATGTTTTGTTCTCAGAGACATCATCTTTCACTGTTGCTTTCGTATTTTTTTTAGAAATCATTCCATCACCTTCTTAATGGGTACAATTTGTATTTCCATTATATATATCACATAGCTCGTATTTTTCAATGTTTATGACATTTTTCGAAATATCTTATAATACAAAAGGAGTACAGCTTCTCGGTTCGTCCGAGGGCTGTACTCCCGTTTTTTAATTGTTTGGAATTTGGACACGCTGGCGGATTTTTGCTGACACATCAGCATATAGATCCACATCAAAACCTTCTGCTACTTCAAAACTGACAAATAAACAGTATGGTATTGCTGTTTTAATTTTATCGGCTTCTTCTTTGCAATTCACTTTGATGATAAGGTCATCATCATTCCAGACAATTGGATTTTCTCCAATAAAAATCTCATGTTGCAATGAACCTTTACGAACTGCTTGCCATTCTGTATTTTGCCGATCTGGAATAAGACCTTTTCCGCCATCGTCAATATTAAACCATAGTTGTGCGCCGCGATATGCTTGCTTATTTGGTGCAACAGGAGAAAGATAGGATAATGTAACAGTCAGTTTCCGCTTCATTAGACGAGACGAAAAATCTACAGGAAGCGGGAGTCTAAAAATATCCCCTTCATCTTTCTTTAATGCTCCAAGTCCAATAAGTGTTATGCGCTCTTTGGTACACTCTATAACACGGCTTATATTAGGCACACCGTTTCCAAGCCACTTGCTTAATTGTTTTGGTGAAGCCCCCATCGCCAGAGCGAGTTTATCAGCAATTGGTTCCCAAGAGGCACCATGTGTAAGCATCGCTTTCAAAAGAATTGCGGTAGCTTCAACAGGCATATTGGCACCAGTTTCGTCAAGGAACACCTGATTCAGTACATCATGACATTTTGCTGCCTCATGTGTTATTTGTGCAGCAGCATCGCTCGTTCCAAAAGAAAAAGCGCATCCATCTGTATCGCCCGTTCCATATGGAGCAGCAGATAAGCATCCTGGCTCACGCGAAGATTCTACCCAATCGATTTTGCCATCAAATCTTCCTCTGATAAACTCTCTACCACCATAATAAAACAAGTCCGGAGTAATGACAGAACGATATCCTTTTCCAATTGCAGATATAGGGGATGGCAGCCCTCTGTCAACGGCCCAAATAAAACGATCGGTTTCATTTATATTAGTGAAATCATCATACAGAGCACCGATTGTAAGTCCGTTCAAACTTTCTGCGGGTGCCAATATTTTAAGGTTGCGTTGATTATCTTTTATGGTCTCACCAAAAACGTTGCTTCTCTGTGTTATGTTGAGAGATTTTAGCTCATCGAACGGTTTATCTACAAAGTTTACAATCTCAGGGTGGTTCCCGGCACTTATGATAAATAAAATCTTATACTCATAGGCAAGAAAATCGAGTAATCGCGCAGTTGGACTCATTGTGGCGGCTAATTGTCGCACTGGATCTCCTATAGACAAATTAATTACTCTGGTATTGGGAGCAGTTGCGCTTTCTTCGCCGTCTCCCTCCATCATTCTCTTTACAGACCGATGAAGAACATCGATAAACAAACTGTCATCAGGGACACCTTCTGTTATCCTGTCAAAGCCACTTTGTCTCGGCCGCAGAATGGGTCGCACATATACGGGACTACTAATAGGAATGTCATTCCTCTTAATATCGCCATAAATTGCAAGGGAAACCATCGATGTACCGTGAATGCGATATTTGCTTTCATATCCTGTAGCGTAGTCATCAGGATCATCAATGATAACTCGCCCACGAAGCAGACGGTGATTCTGCATTGGCATACCGTCAAAAACGGCAACCACAGCATCACCTGTCGGTAATGATGCTTCTTCATTAGAAGTGTATATTTCTGAATCAGTTGCAGAAACAAACACAGATTGACAAACAGGACGGAAGAACATGATATCGTCAACTTGCGATAATTCAATCTCTTCGTATCGATTAACTAGACCTTCAATAGAAGCTCTAGGAAGTTCAACCAACAAGCCATGGTAAAATATCTCACTTATTACACATTCCTGAATTACGCGGCCTTCTAAGGATTGAATTTCATGGCGGATCGTTTCGGTAGCATTACTTCTTTTTACTGCGTCACTTCTAAAGAACAGTTCAACCTCAAAGGGGACAGGAGAATCACCGTCAAATTCCAACGATTCACGCCAATAGTCCAAAGCGTGTGTTTCTGCAATTCTATCCCTTGCATCCCATTTTCTTATATCTTTTATATGGGTAAAAACATCACGGAGTCCTGCAAAGCCTCGTTTGAATACATCGGTTTCTCCGTTTTGGTGTCTTTGCCACAATGATAGTAATTGGGACATTGCCTGTTGATTAGACATTACGCAATATAATTTCCCATTTAGCGAATCATCGACTCTTTCGCCAGAATCTTTGTCTACTTCATAAAAATCATCATCTGGATTAAAAGGCTCAGCATCGCTATCAAATATCCATTCAAGGCCATCCGTGTTCTTCACTGCTGTATAAAAATTATCAACAGTTCCAATTATTTCAAAAACTAAAGCAAACTCAGGGTTGATTCCAACTGGTGACTGTTGAATCTTTAGTGCCTTCTGTTCAAAAGCATTATTGAGTACGTTAAAGGATGGTTGCAATCGAGTAAATTGTCTTCCGAAAGAAGGCCTTACTGTCCTTGTAAATACGGGGGTTTTGTGTTCACGATCCGCTCGCTCAGGAGACGGAAACAATATCAAAGGTCTGTCTGGCATGTTTCTACTCCTCCCTGATCTTTATGTGCAATGATTACTTGAGATTGCCAACTACGAATAGCTCTCTCGGTAATTTCTTTCACATTTTCATTCGGCAGATTTAAAACATATTGTCTATAAACTGATAGTGCAAATTCCTCCGCTTCTGCATAGCTTATACCTAAGGTTTTCTTCGCAAGTGTGCTTGGCTGCAAACCGAACTTAAAATCTTTTTCCTTTTCAAAGAAACGATAATATTCTTCTAAATTGTTTCGGGTCGGTTTTGGTATTTCCAGCCGGATTTGAAATCTTCGCCATGCTGCTTTATCAAGCAAAGTATCATGATTTGTTGCGGCAATAGCAATAACATAACTTGGAAGAGCATCAATTTGCATCAGCAAAGAACTTACTACTCGCTTAATTTCACCTGTCTCATGAACATCACCGCGTTCTTTTCCCAATGTCTCGAATTCATCAAAAAACAAAACGCATTCTCTTGTTTTGGCATACTCAAATAATTTCGATAGTCTGGACGCTGTTTCACCAAGATAGGAACCGATAATACTTTCATACCTAACCGTGAGAAGTGGAACCATTAACGCTTCGGCTATTGCTTCTGCCAACGAGGTTTTTCCATTTCCAGGGGGGCCAATCAATAGTAGCTTATTTCGAGGCTCTATCCCATATGATTGCAGCAAATCAGATCGATTTTGCTCGTTTATTAAATCTTGGCAAACTGACCGAACGTAATCTGGAAGAATTAGATGATCCAGTCTCTTTCGGGGGACTTTTTCAGAAAATAGACTTTGCTCACTTATACTACTACGGACAATCGCAGGTGAACTAGGGTTTTCTCTTGCGATTGGTCTGTGAGAGTTTTTTAGTAATTCATCAATTTTCGTTGCAAGCACAGTGTGTTGTTTTGCGCGCTCTTCTGCGCATAATGCTTCTGCTGCCTTCCTAAAACTTGTAGAATCATTTACTAAGCCGTACTTTATTAATTCACATAACAAATCTGCTCTTGCCATAATTATTTACCTCCTAAAATTTCTAACGGCAATGGCAAGTAGCGTCACAACAGGCCATTAGGAATATCGATGAAATTGTTTTCGCAAAAATCATAAAAACTCTTTACTGCCAAATTGCTTGGCACAACATGACCATTTTCCCAACGGTTAATAGTTGAGTAGCTAACATTGATTGCAGATGCTAATTGCTTCTGGCTTAATCTAAGTTTCCTACGAACAGAAATTACAAATTCTGAAAATGTCATGATCACACCTCCAAATATAGCATGTGCTACACTCTACCCATTGTATAAGTATAGCATGTGCGACATTATTTTACAAGAGGTCTACTAAAAAAGCTCTTGCTCGTTTAAACATTGAACAGAAGGAGGGTGTGTTAGCACATCTACATTCTTCTTGATTATCTCATACTCTTGGGCCTGGCTGCGAGCTGCTCGGTATTCGGCAAGCAGGGTATCCTTCTTTTTTCCGAGTGCGGCAAGTTCCGTTTTCATGCTCTCCGTGGATGGCAGCGGAACGGCGCCCATCCTCTTTAGCTCCCTGGCGGCAGCCTCGAATAAGATGATCTCGCTTTCATGTCCCCGCAAAAACTTTTCCTTGTCCCTGGACTGGCGGTAGCGGTCATAGACCGGCCGGAGCTGGCGGTAGGTGGCGGCGTGCTTCATCACAAGGGACAGATCCGCTATCCGGCGTTCTGTGTCCTTGATGGAGGTATGAGCGGTATCCCTCCGCTCCGTCAGGCTGGTCAGTCTGCCTTCCAGTTCTCCATAGCTGTCAATGCCATGCTCCGTCAGGAAGTTCATGGTCCTGGCGGCCTGTTTCAGATTGTTCAGCTTCGCCCAATGTGCAAACCCAGCGCTTTGCTGTGCCTTGATATTATTCTGAATGTCAATGAGCAGGCTGATCCTTCCGTCATGCTGCTTCGGCTGCTTGGATGGTCTGGAGCGTCCGGCGATCCGGGCAGTGATGGCTTCCTCCGTGTAGTCCGCACCCAGGGTTTTCATACGGGTAAAGCGTTCCTGGTCCGAGGCCCGGCAGGAAACATATTTGCCCCGCTTGATCTCGTATCCTTCCCTCTGCAGGCGGAGCAGCAAATCTTCAAAGTCGGCGGAGGCAGGGATCAGCCGGTCTATGGTCGCTTTCAGTTTCGCCTTGTAGCTGGTTCCGGCCTGGGCTGTTTGGTGTTCAATATAGCTCTTGCCCTTGTCTTTCCCAGGGATGATGACGGACAGGCCATGTTCTTTGCAAAGACGGTCGCTGGTACGGCGAATATAGTGGTAACTCCGCTTGTTGGAGTGGTAGTGTTTGTGATCCACGAAACTGACCGCATTGAAAATCAGGTGGTTGTGAATATGGCCCTTGTCTATGTGGGTAGTAAGGACAAATTCATACTTGCCGCCCAGGATTTCTTTTGCAAGCTGCATCCCGATCTCATGGGCTTCCTCCGGCGACACCTCCCCAGGCTCAAACGCCTGGATCAGATGGCGGCCCAGGTGGGTGCCCTTGTCGATGGAGTGGCGGCGGGTCCAGGCAAATTCAATATCCGCTGTTTCGGCGGTGCAGCCATAGGAGGATACCAGGAGCTTCCCATCCGTCTTTTCCGGGTTGCAGATATAGTCAATGGCCGCTTTCAGCGTTGACTTGATAGGATGCGTCTTTGTAACTGCCATATCTGGTCCAGCCTTTCCCGGATTTCCTCCATGTCTGCCTGATAGGGCGAGCCGGTGGCGTTGATCCGCTTTGCGATCTGGTTGATGTTCCGGCCGATGGCGGAAAGCTCCGAGGTAAATGCCTTAATATCCGCCGTGTCGGTGTAGATGATATATCCGTCAATCGCCATCTTCCGAAGATAGGCGCCATAGCGCCGTGTGGGGAGCTGGGCCATCTTCTCGTCAATGAGGCGCTTCTCTTCTTCTGTAACCCAGAATTTCATCTGGATATTCCGTTTTCGGTTTGCCATGCGCCGCCTCCGTTTCACATAAGGGTTTGGGATTATCCCAACAAGCATTTTTACATTTTCGGGCAAGGGACCTGAAAATAGGAAAAATCCGCAAGTGGGTACTCACTTGCTGTGCTTGCTATCGTAACCCTTCCCTCGTTTTCCCCTCTATCAATACTACAATTTGAAACGGAGATTTTGGCTGCATTGTACCGAGATATGAGCACAAATATATGATAGATATATCATGCCTTGTATTCTTCGAGCAAATGAAATATAATAAGAAATGTTGTCGGAGGTGCAAATATGGACTATATGACACTCAAAGAGGCAAGCGAGAAATGGGGCGTTTCGTCCCGTCAAGTCAACTATTACTGCGTCGAGGGTCGTATTCCCGGCGCTGTGAAAATGGCCGGTGTTTGGTTGATCCCCAAGGAAACAGACAAACCCGCCGATAGACGATATAAAAAGCAGGTGAAAAACGAAAATGAAAATTCTGTTGGTTGAGGATGATTTGGAAATCAGCAAGTTATTAGCTGAATTTTTGCAGGAAAATGGATATGAAGTTTTTTGCCAATATGACGGGCTTCATGTATTGGATTGCCTGCGGGAAAATAATATCGACTTGATTTTGCTTGATATTATGCTTCCATATCGAAATGGTGATACCGTACTTACAGCGGTAAGAGAATGTTCTACGGTTCCAATCATCATTATTTCCGCCAAAGGAACAACGCAAAACAAAATAGATTTACTGCGTCTCGGTGCAGATGATTATATTACAAAACCGTTTGATATGGAGGAAGTTCTGGCCAGAATTGAAAGTAATCTCCGTCGAGTGCAGTTTCAAAAAGATACTCCTACCTATTTACGTCATGGCGATTTGATTTTGGATTTGAACGATAATACCGCCTTTTTGCAAGGCAGCGAATTGACTTTGACGGCAAAAGAATTTGCAATTTTAGAGTTGCTGATGAAATACCCGGATAAAATATTCTCAAAAGCAAATTTATTTCAAAGTGTTTGGAACACCGAGTATATCAGTGAGGATAACACATTAAATGTTCATATAAGTAATCTCCGTAACAAATTAAAAGCCGTTTGCCCGGACAAGGACTTTATTGATACTGTTTGGGGTATTGGATACCGTTTACACAAAGCCAGAGATTAGACCTCTGGCTTTAGACATTTTTTAGAGATTTCTGTTTGGATTTAAGAAATTCTTTATGATTGCCTCTTACAATCAATCATAAAGGAGGTTGATAACATGAGTTCCATCATTTTACAGGCACATAGTCTGACAAAAAAATACCGGCATACTGTTGCCTTAGATCATATTGACTTGCAAATTGAGAAAGGGAAAATCTACGGTTTTATCGGTCAGAACGGAGCAGGTAAAACTACTTTTCTGCGATTGGTTACAGGGCTGGCATTCCCGACCAGCGGTACTTTAGACTTATGGGGAAAGAGTTCGGCAAAAGATTTGCAGGAACAGAGAAAGCGGATTGGCTGCATGATTGAAACACCTGCACTCTTTCCGGCCATGACAGCTTATCAAAATATGGAGATACAACGCATCCAACGCGGCATCCCCGATAAAACAGTGATTGAAAAGACTTTGAATATGGTTGGCTTAAAGGACACTGGCAAAAAGAGTGTTCGCAACTTTTCTTTGGGTATGAGGCAACGGCTGGGAATTGCAATCGCTCTCTTGAACACGCCAGAATTTTTAATTCTCGATGAACCGATCAACGGACTTGACCCTGCCGGGATTGTCGAAGTCAGAAATTTGCTGAAATCCTTGAACAAGGAATATGGAATGACAATTTTGGTGTCCAGCCATATTTTGGAAGAATTATACCAAACTGCAACAGAATTTATTTTAATTGACAAAGGAAAAATCATTGAAGAAATCTCCGATCAAGAATTGAATGAACGGTGTAAACGGCATATTGCAATCAAGGCTACCGACCCGCAAAAGGCGCTGCTTGTATTGGAAGAAAAACTTCATACAGAAAATTTCAAGTTGATGCCGGATGGGACAATTCGCCTGTACGATTATCTTGATGATTTGGAAAAAGTCGCGGCTGTTTTGTCGGATGCGCATATCCTCGTTACAGGGCTTTCTGTATCCGGCGATACATTGGAAGATTACTTTTTAAGTAAGATAGGAGGTTCAGAAAATGTTAAATCTCCTAAATACTGAGTTTTATAAACTGTTTCATAGCCGGTACTTTTGGGGGATTGTGACGTTTAATCTTTTTTTGAGCAGTGTGCTGCTGTTAGACAGTATTGGAGAAACATCCAGTCTATTCTTTGCATCGCTATATAATGTGCCTATTCTCTTTTTTCTGGCAATCGTCTTTTCTGCGTTGTTTGTTGGAAATGACTTTGGACAAAGAACGCTGCAATCATATATCATTGCAGGCCATAACCGAGGACAGGTATTACTTGCAAAACTGATCGCCTATCAAATAGCCTGCATAACGATTTTAGCTTTACCATTACTGGTACATGGATTGATTGGTAGGGTTTGCTTCAAAGAAAGTTTCATGAGTGTTAGCGGCAATCTCTATACCGTTTTGGCAGTTGTAGTTTCTTTATTTGCAATGTGCCTGTTGCCGTTCTTCTTTGCGCTTCTGTTTCGTGATATAGGAAAAACTTTAGCTGTCCCGATGGTTCTCTTTTTCCTAATGATATTCTTGATGAATGGAGATCAGGCACTCTTTATTTCGCGAATATTGCCAATGGGACAGCTCCGACTGATTGCATTGCAGCAATTTACCCCATCTATGGTACAATTTGTTTTCACAGATTTTTTGTGGATATTCATTTTATATTTTGGCGCTTATTTGGGATTTAGGCATTCCGATTTGAAGTGACAGGGAGGTGTCGAAATGAGAAATCTATTAAAAATGGAAGGATACCAATTATCACATAATTTCTTGTATTGGTGTGGCATGGTAGGCATCTTTCTAATTGGCTTTTTTACGGCAGAAACTTATGTCCCGGAAGTTATGGGGACAACCGGCGGGGCTGCTACTTCCCTTGCGGATATTTTCAACGGAATGGTTTATGACTCTACATTTCTTCTCATTCTGATGTCCAGTATTTTAGCTTTGATTTTAGGACAGGAGTTTTCTTACCGGACAGTCGATCTTGAAATAACTGCGGGTCATTCCAGAAAATCAATCTTCTTTTCAAAGGTAATCACATATTTGATTGCCTTTAACGTCATGGCTCTTGTTTATCCCATTGCCGGGTGTATAAGAGAATTTTTCAGATTTGGATTTATTGATGGAGGGAACTTTATTTATCAGGCTGCTAAGGCGGTTCTATACTCTTTACTTTTGAACAGTGCTACTTTTTTCATTGCAATCTGGATTTGCTTTTCACTGCGTAATTCTGCAAAAGCGATTGCTGTTACAGCCGTTACAACGTTTGTACTTAGTCTTTATCTGGGTTTTGGAATGATATTGAAATTTCCAGTAGCTTTTTTGCCAACTTATCAAATAAGGGAGGCAGTTACCAGCACAGCAATCTTCCAACCATTCCCGATTTTGATTGGAATTGTTTGGGTTGTTACGTTGTTGATTTTATCATGGTGCAGCTTTCGGAAATGTGAATTAAAATAGATTTCAATTAGAAAACGGAAAGAAGGAGGTGTCTAAAATAGAGCTACTGCTATTGATTGTATTTTTGCTGTTGCTTATCTTGCTATTCAAATATCTTCAAACAAAACGGCAAATCCGCAATCTATCAAAACAGATAGCCGAATTGGTAAATGGCAAATCCGAGAAAATGCTGGACATCTCTTTAATTGACAAAGATTTGGAACAACTGGCAGGAATACTAAACCAGTATAACGATAATCAAAGGCAGTTGATTGCCAGTACGCTTCGCCACGAAAACTATCTGAAAGAGTCGATTGCAAATATTTCACATGATCTACGGACACCATTGACCGTTATACTCGGACATTTACAGCTATTAAGAAAAGAAACTCTGACAGACAAGCAGGAACAGCGAATAGAAACCATTTTTCACAAAGCAGAAAGAATGAAAGAATTGGTACAGACTTTTTATGACCTGTCTATTTTGGATGCCGAGCAGATAACACCCCGGCGAGAAGATTTTAACCTGTCTAATTTGCTGATAAATCTTATTACAGAGAATGCTCCTGCATTGGAAGCAAAAAATATATCCCCTGAAATTGATTTGCCGCCCCATTCTGTCTATCTCAATTCTGATTACAGCATGGTGGAAAGGATTTTACAAAATCTTTTGACAAATGCGATACGTTATTCATCCGGCGACATAAAAATGAGCTTAAAGCAGGCAAGGGAAAATAGGGCTATTTTCACGATTGAAAATCCGATTGATAGCAAAACCGAAATAAATCCCGCCCGCCTCTTTGAACGATTTTATACAGGGGACGCATCCAGACACAACAGTGGTACAGGAGTAGGACTTGCGGTTGTAAAGTTACTGACGGATAAACTGGGCGGAAATGTTTCTGCTGAAATTAAATCCAATGTATTGACTGTGACACTCGAAATACAATAATTTTTCATTCATCTGCCGGACGACGGCAAAAGAAAAAAGCCGTCGTTCGACAGACACTACCCATGCTTATTTATCGCTGCGGCGGCTTTGAATAAATCAAGGCCGCCGTTCTTTATGCCCTCAACAAAGGAGTGATGCCCATGCGCTGACATGGCGGCTTTAGGAGGGAGCCGCCATGAAGCACACTGACCGCCGACAAATTCAGACGATATTTGCACTATCGACAAAAAAAGCCCGGCCACCGAACCGGCCCCGTCTGGCAGGCAGCGCGAAAATTGTCAAAATGTAACTGAATACCGTATTTTTTGCGCTCGAATGGCTTTTTGCTGTCCGGGCGCTTTTTCATACCTATGGGGCTGGAACATCGGGCCATCATGGCCCGAACCTTGCCCCCGGTGCCGCTCCCCGCCCCGTTTCGCTCTGACCCACTGGCCTGAACGAAACGAAAGGAGCTTATCTATGAGCGGAAAGAAAATTACATATAATCCCCCCGCAACGAAGCCAAAACGGCCTATCGCTGAACGAGTAGTGAGCGAAAGGGGAAGAAAAAAACTGCCTCCCGGCACGAAGGGAGGTGAGAACTTGAAACCTGACCGCCACTACGAGCACAAGCAGCACGCCTTTGACAGCTACTGCAAGAAGGTGCTGAAATACGAGGCGTACAACGGCTATCGTGAGATCAGCCGCCGCCAGAAGTGTGAGGCATTGTTCAGCGAACTGTCGGAGGAGGAATTGGCCCAGCTTGCGGTTTATGACCGCTACTCCTGGGAATACACGGCCTTCCCCGTGGGAGGCGCTGTGATCCTGATTGAGGATGACCGGCTGGCCGAGGCGCTGAACGCCCTGCCCCAGAATAACCGGGACATCTTCCTGATGTACTGGTTCCTGGACATGGCAGACCGCGAGATCGCCGAGTACATGAACATGGCCCGCCGGACGGTCAACACCCGCAGGCAGAAAGCCTATCGGCTGCTGAAGGAGCTGATGGGAGGTGAAGCGGA
>ERZ779896.964-NODE-964-length-28914-cov-6.975536_pt1 | contig 28914 bp, 32 predicted proteins | sample MGYA00511067_ERZ779896 | MGnify/ENA primary metagenome ERZ779896 (study PRJEB29588, sample SAMEA2161597) | human gut metagenome | biome: human gut; feature: human-associated habitat; material: faeces | place: Denmark | collected 2008/2010 ... | reverse complement strand
GTGGGCGATGTCGTAACCTACGGAGGCGGCTCTACTGCCACCACCGCTCCGTCGTACACGGCGTCGAACGCGCCGAACTACTGTCGTTCCTATGTGGTTCGGCCTAATGACACGCTAAGCGGCATCGCCGCCCGGTATGGCATCAGCTACACGCTGATCCATGGGTACCGTTCCGGAAACCCCGCTCTGATCTATCCGGGTGAGGTTCTGCGCTGGTAGCATCGGCGTGTAGAATATGAGGCGTATCCTGTAACAGGGGTGCGCCTCTACTGTTTCTTGGAAAGGAACCATGATGGATATTACAGCCGCAACCACGCTGGCCGGCGCTCTGGTAGGTCTTGTCACCCCCGCGTTCGTACAGGCGTTCAAGAAGTACATTCCGACCGAATACACGGGTCTTGTGTCCTTGGCCGTGTCCCTCGTGGTCGGCACCGTCGCCATCGCCGCCACCGGTGGATTCTCCGGCAACGGCTGGGGTGTCGTGCTCGCAGCCGTCGTGGGCGTCTCACAGACCGTGTACACGGTCGTGAATCAGGCCCTTGGCGGTCAGCTGTCTAAGGATGCTCTGGAAGGTAAATAGTCTTCCCTCGGATATGATGAAGCCCCGGTCGCGGTGATCGGGGCTTCACTGTTTTTTTTTTGGGTTAGATTTAATACCGGTCGGCTTCATGCCGTAGGAACGCAGCTATGGCTGTTGCGGTGGCGTACCCTACTGCTTGTACCGACTTACGCCGTTCGCCTCTTAGAATGGCGGTTACGGCAAGAAACACTGGCAATGTGACATATGGGGCGGCGCACCAACCGCAGTCGGCTAGCGTGTCCAAGTGTCCGACTGTCATGTGTTCCCGCCACCATGCGCGGGCGTTCTCGAAGACGTGCGCCGGACCGTCCGACACCTGTATGACGGTGATGGCGTATCCGGCGATAAGCCCGGCGATGATGCTGTTTCTTATCGTATGGTTCATAGCTGATTCATGTCCTTTGAGGCGTGGCCGTCGTATTCGGCGAACGGCGGTTGGATCCTGTGCTGACGGGTGAGTTCGCTTCTCAGGCTGGAGCCGGGTGGTACGATCATGGCGAACGTGCCGTGTTTTATGGCCCAATCGCGGCCGGCGTTCAGATACGCTTTGGAAGCCGGGTCACATGTCGGGCATTTGTCGAACACCAGTCGTAACGGTGTCTTGCGTGTCTTGCTCAATGTTCGAATCCTTTCATGAAACTCTGGAAATCGTCATCGTCTTTGAATAGCCGGTACCAGTCGATGCAGGCGTTGACTTTGCCCTCATGGTTGCAGAACCGGTCGAGGATACCTGTTTCGGTTTCATGCTCGGTGAGGTACAGGCCGCTGTCGATGAACAACAGATGATCAACCTCGATACCGCCGCCCCTGTATCCGATGAGAGCAACGTCTTCGTCGTGGTTCCATAGGCTGTCGGGGCGGAGGTATGTTTCGTGTCCGGAGAGATTGTAATAGGTGCGTCCGGTGCGGATGGCCTCGTTTGCCGGCGCGTCTCCGAAATAGGCTCCGTGGAACACGTCGCCTTGTATATACCCGTGGTCGATTATATCGATGTTACTGTACCGGTATGCCTCCTCCTTGGTCCAGTCGGTGTAGGAGTCGTATGGTGGAAGCGCCTTGGTGTCGAGTGTGTAGGTGATGGTCTGGATGATGTCTGTCAACATGGGTTTCTCCTTGATGTTATTGGGTTGGCACTTACCAGTGTAACACCTTGTGCGGATATTTTCCGGCGTTTCTGCTATAATCGGTGAACGTGAGGTTTGCAGGCGGTCTCCTTACGCCTCCCTCGCATTGGGTGATGAATGCTGAAGCCCGACCGGTTTTATTGGGTTCCCCGGTCGGGCTTCAGTGTTTCTTGACGTGGATGCTAGATCTTCCAGTCGATGTTGTCTTCGCCGACCTCATCGTTCCACTTGTCGTTATGGCTTCCGTCAGCATTGAAGTAAGAGGCGAGCTGTGCGGCGTCCATGGTCAGGCCGTCTCCCATGACAACGATGGGGTTTGACATGACTACACCGGTTTCGGCCTTGAACGTCCCGTATGGCATGTGTACGACCGTATGGCGTTCTCCGTCCGAACAAAGGCCCGGGGTGAACGGTTTCAACGGCGTGATTTCAATACGGTAGGCGTTACCGGCGTATGGTTTCGGGTCGGACAGCAGTACAGCGCCGGGGAGGATGACTTCGCCTTGGAAGCGTTCTCCGGCCACCTTGTACATGGTGTCCGCCTTCGCGTAGGTTTTCACTTCGTCGCTTCCAAGAAGGTACTGGGTGGTTCCGGCGACCTCGTACCAGATTCCGCTTGCGATGTGCATTGTGGGTTCCTTTCTGTGGGGTGATGTCAAATTCCTGTTGACGGTTTCCAATATAGCTGGTATGGGAAAGCCTCGGCATCAAGTCCGGGGCTTCGGCACATTATCCACACATTTCTAGAACGAGCCGGTATGGACGGGCTTGAACCGGCGACGCGGCTTCGCACGCCGGTACGCCACGCACGGATCCGCTCCGCCGCCCGCGCCGCCGAACTTGTCCCACGCGGACTTCAGAATCCCGTCACGCTCGGACGCGGCCACCGACTCGCTTTTGCGTTCCGGCGCGACCATGGACACGAACCCGTCTCCCAGCTTGAGCGCCGTATCCCATGCGCCGTGATGGCCTTCCGCCTCCATGCCGGCCAACACCATGGCGAGCTTGCAGAACCCGTCATGGCGGCTGGACTTCCCATAGGTCGGGTCGGCAATATACTTGTCCATCACCGTCTGTACGGCCTTGCAACGGCCGTTTCGGTCGTTGTCCGACGATAGGAGCGGCATGGGCCCGGCCGCCGTTTCACGCGGCTTCGCTGGCCTTGTCTTCATGCGCTCCAGCCATGCTTGCGGCAACTGTGCGATGTCGGCGCGTGTGGGAACGCGACCGAGGCGCGAACCGTCCGCCGCATACCATTCGTAGCGCTCGCCGGACGGATGGACGGAAGGCCATGCGCACAGGTAGCGGTGCGAGTGCTGTATCGTGTCAACGCCGCCTCCAACGGCGTCGAAGTGCAGTCCGGCAGGCACCCGGTATAGGCGATGCCGGTACGGATTGTCTTGGTTGCCGTGGCAACTGGTAACGGTCGGCGGAAGTGCCCCGAGTTCGCTTTCAAGAACCTTGATGGTCTTAACGCCGTCGTCCTTGACCCGATGTCCGTCCGGCGCGTCAAGGTCCAGGGCGATGATGTCTTCCGGCAGTACGACGGCCAAGTTGAAGCCCGCATTACCGCGCCACTTCATGTCGGATTCGAGCCAGTGAAGCACGGTCTCACGGTCGGGGTCCTTGCCGTCGTAGCCGGTGTAGCCTTTGCGTGGCGGAAACTTGTCTTTAGGTGGTAGCGGTATGACCCTCCAGCCTTCGGCCATGTATTCGGGCGCGGCGCATGTGAACAGCATTGTGATTCTCCTTATGTGAATGGGGTGTGGCCGGGTGATTGACCACACTCCTAGTGTAACACCTTAGATGTCCCAGACGGACTGTGAGGCGGTCATGGCCTGCACAGTGTCCACGGCTGGCTCGGCAACGTCCACCGGTTCCGTGTAAACGATGCGACGGGTCGGACGGCCGTGGAGCTTGCGGCCAGTTTTCCCGATCTGGATGCCGTACAACAGCAGGGCGTCCATGTTGCGGGTGAGGGCGTCACCCAAGCCTTTCGGACTGTTCGGCAAGCTGCCACCGTACCTGTCGACGTTGCCAAGCTGACGCTTCCTCATGGCGGCCAACAAGTCCCCCATGGTCCACGTGTCGTTTTTCGTGAACGCGCCCTCCTGAGCCATGTCCACCATGATGAGCACGGCGGTGGAGGCGTCGGCGTTGTCTAGCTGGCCATCCTTGGTGCTGTCGACGTATTGAGTGAGCAGGTCTTCGCCGGTGAGCTTGTCGTAGGCGTACACCCAGTGACTGAATGCGGCTACGCGGGTGGACACGGACGGGTTGGGTACGGTCTTCTCGAACGTGAGCATTGTCTGCACGTACCGCAACATGCCACCGAGGATGCCGGGGATGAGACCGTCCCGCCACGATTCCCAGTTCGCGTTGTACGGCGGCTTGTGTTCGGCGGTGATCTCGATGAACCGGCTGGCGAGGTCGGAACCGACTCCGCGCAGCGTGATGGCAGTCAGAATCGTGGGTTTGAGCATCGTGACGCTAGCCATCTCAGTATCCGTGTACAACTGCCGTTTGGCGAGCGTGCCGCCCGTGCTGAAGCTGGTGAGCAGATCGCTGTGTTCGGTCACGTTGCTGAGGTTGTCGAACGCGGCGAGATAGCTTTGCGCCGCTACCGAAGCCAAATCGTCATCGCCGCATTTCGCACGGAGACGGACGCCACGGTTGCCGCCCTTGACGGCGAGCGCATTGTCAACGAGAAGGATATCGGTGTCCATCACGGAGGACTTGCCGTAGCCGGCCGGGCCGGACAGGTTCTTGATGGGGATTTTCTCGCTGGGATGCGCGTAGCAGTAGGCGTCCCACAGCCACGACAGTTTGACCTGCGTTTCGTTGAAGCCGGGGAACAGTTTCACGTAATCCGCCATGCTCCGCTCCCAGTCCACATCGAGGTCGGGTCGGGGCATGGGCGCTGTGCGACGTGAGCGACGGAACACGACGCCTTGCGCAGGCCGTTTCAATTCCTCGATGACATCGGGGGTGATATGCCACACCGTGCGGTCGTGTTCGCGCGGCTGGCCGCCATCCACCCAGATTTCGTCTCCAACGCGGGTCATGCGGTAGGGGATGGGGTGTACCGGCCAATCTCCGCTTCCGGCTTTGAAACCGGCAATGGCGGACTTGATAGCGTTCGGCGTGGGCAGGTATCCGGTTTCGGCGCGTCCGAGTTTGACCGCCTGTGAATACAGGAGGCCCGCGGCATCATCGGAAACCGGGCTTGCAATCCAACGGTCCCTTGCTACCGCGAGCAATGCGCCCGTCGTATCGTCCACAAGCCCCGAAAACGTGTCCTCGAACCAGTCGAGAAGATGGCTGTCGGTGAGTTTTTTCGGCTTGCGTGACGTGTCCTTGTCTTCAAGGTCGGCCTCTTTGGTGCCGGTGGTGATGATTTCGGTGCTCATGTGAGTTCCTTTCTGATTGGGTGACATGTCCCATGATAGCGGGGTGATGTCACCCCTCGGGTGACTTCAAGTCACCCTTTACAATTCCATCACATAATCGGGTGACATGTGAAGTCACCCCGAACATCAATGTTACCCACCAAGTCACCCAAGGTCAGACCTACGTATGTAAGGCGTTGAAGCATATCGGGTGACTTGGTTAACCATCCACTCTCTTCAATACGTTTTCAAAGAAAATTGGCAAGAAAAAATATATATATAGTAGGAACCCAAAGTAACCCACCCAAGTCACCCGTTGCCTTATTTGGCGGTTTCGTAAAGGCGGTTTTACGTACGACGGTGAAGGTGTTACACTCGTAACCGTCAACCCAAGGAAAGGAACCCCACGATGACACAGGACATGAAACAGTTCATGAACGCCATGCCGGACTACCCACGCCGAAGCACGCTGCCGAACGGGTCCATCCAACTCAGGCAGCTTCTCGACCGGCGATGGGTGAAGGATGCGGATGGCGAAGGCGTCAGGGACGTGGTGGAGAAAATCACCTACCCGACTACCGGCGCGCCCGTCCGTGAACGATACATGGAAACCCACTACATGTCCCACAGTCAGGACGGTGAGGGCTTCACCCCTGATTGGGTGTTGCAGGCCGTCCCCGACAAGTGGAATCTGTGATAACAGGAGAGAAACCAACAAAAGACGCTCTTAGCACCCTTATGGCGACCAAGTACTACACATTGTCCGGCTTCAACCGGAACGCCCGTTAGAGGCCCCAAAGAATCGCCTACAGGGGCATGTATCCCGTCACCCGTACACTGGTTGGCGGGATATTCTCTTATCTGGGAGGCAACATATGAGAACCGACTGGCAACGCTCCGCCGCATGCCGTGACCTCGACCCCGATCTGTTCGTACCCGACTCGATGGACCTAGCCGGACTCGAAGTGGCGTTATCCACGTGCGAGACGTGCCCGGTGAAACCGGAATGCGCCCGGTTCGGCGAATGGGACGGCGTGGGGGACCCGGACAAGAAGCGTCGCACCCATGCGACCGGCGTGTGGGGCGGCGTCTACTACTATCCGATGGGATTAGGCACGATGGACTTGAGACAATGCCGGAAACTGTTGAAAAAACAGGGATAAGTCGTTGCAAGGTGTTACACTGGAGTCGGCAAGGGAGGTGAACCAAATGAAACTCGAAACCATCATGGCCGCGTTCCCCATGGGAGACCGCAACGTGTGCAGCGTATGCGGCAAGCCCCTACCGGACACCGCACAGCACCGCGACACGTGCTCCAACGCCTGCCGCGTATGGAAACACCGGCACCCCGGACAGAAAAGGAAACCAAGGAAATGAAACAAGAGCACCCGATAGCCCGCTTCATCGGAACCATCATCAGCCGTTCTCCACGTATCCTAGAGAATGGACGACTTATCTGATTGGAGGAGCGTATGCCGGTCAAAAGCAAGCATCAGCAGAAATACAATGCCAATCCCACCGGCAAGGGCGGGTTTGGTGACAGGCCGTGGACGATCAACCGCACCGGTCGTTGGAACCCGGCCGACTCATACCCGGAGCAACTGCGCAGATACTTTCGCATGACCGCAGCACAGTTGGACGAAGAGGCTAAGAAAGACGGGTTGACCACGGCGCAGATGATGGCTCTGACCGCCATCGGGGACGCGATGAAGTTGGAAGGCAAGGCGCGTATCGACGCCATCGAGAAACTGTCCGACCGTATCGACGGGCGACCGTTGCAGGCGGTTGAACAGTCCGTATCGGTTGCCGCCCCGCCTCAGATCACGGTCGAGTTTCCGGATGACAACAGTAGGGAGATTGAGAAATGATTGACCTCAAAACATTGAAAGCCCAAGTGGAGGATGACATGGCCCGCACAGATTCCGACTTCAGGTATCGTCGGTGGTGTGAGTCGAACGATATCGCGTGGGAAGATTTCACGTCGCTGATTATCGACCCGTCCTATTCAGTGTCCAGCCTGTTGCGCGTGCTGAAGTCGAACGGACTGGACACGACGGACGGGTCGTTGCGTAGTCTCAGGCGTCGTTTGGAAGAGGCCGTCCATGAGTCTTGAGGATATCCAGTCGCAGTTGAAGAAGGATGCGGTCCGTGAGGCAAACAATCGTCTGAAGCCGGAATACCGGCCGCACGTGGAGTTGGGCGCAACCAACGGCACCGCCGCGACGGGTCTCGTGTCCACGTCGCTTATCGGGAACGATGATGACCTGTTGCGCTTGGCTGGATTGGATCCGGCCGAATGGTGTCTGGATGCCGGGTCGAAGAAAATCTGGTGTCATACCGACGGTGACAAGCGCAGCATCTACTTCGGTTTTCATAAGCGGAACAAGGATGATGCGGTGGCCGCATGGCTGGCCGCGCCGTTCAAGGGCGTGGAGCCGGTGCATGACGCACCGTGCGAGGGTTTGCCGCTTATCGTCTGTCTGGCCGACATGCAGACCGGCAAGGCTGGTGAGGCGTATGGTGGGACGATGGAGCTTGTCGAACGGTGCGAGAACATTCTTGGACAATTGAAGGCGTTGTGTGAGCGTGAGCGTCCGCGTGAAATCGTGGTGGCTGATCTCGGGGACATTTGCGAGGGTACGAACAATCACGTGTCCACGTCTCAGGTGAGTACAAACGATTTGCCGCAATCAGAACAATTGCGTGTGGCCGGGCGTATCCTCATGGAATACGTGACCACGCTCGCACCATTATGCGCTCATCTCACGTTGGCAGGAGTCCGCTCCAACCATGGCGAGGAACGTTTGGCGAACGGTCAGGTGAACGGTGTAGGCGATTGGGGCGTGGCTCTGATCAAGACCATCGGTGACGCCATCGAGCTGTTGGATGGTGGTTTCAGGGAGCGTGTCACGGTATTGACCGAACAGCCGTTGGCGCACGGTCTCGCTTTGGAGGTGGAGGGCGTTCATATCGCCATGCTTCACGGCCATTATGCGAAGAAGGTCACGAAGCTGGGGGATTGGGTGGCGCAACAGGCGGGCGGCATCCGTGACACGATTTATCGTGACGCCACGACCGTCATACACGGCCACTTCCATCATCTGACCGTGCAGGAAAGCCGTGGGCGCGTCATATACGGGTGTCCAGCCTTGGAATGCGGTTCTGACTGGTTGACCCGTTCGAACGGCGAGTATAGCAATCCCGGTGTCCTAACCTTGAGGGTGAAGGATGGCCGCACATGCGGTCTGCGGATATTCGAACAGGAGTAGGACAATGGGACATCACATCGACCATGAACAGGTGTTCGGAGACACCATCGCATACACGTGCTCATGCGGCAACACGTATTATGGCTATTTCAACATGCTGGATCATGTGAAGGAAACGGAGCACAGGAATGTCCAGAAACCGTACATCCGCGAAACGTGCGGGGAGTAGTTTCGAACAGGCGACCGTGGATTACCTCAAAAAGGCCCTTAATCAGCCCGCTGTGGAACGTATACCTATGGGTGGCTCCAAGGATAGGGGCGACGTGGGAAACGTCCATACGAGGGCCGGTAGCCTTGTCGCCGTGGAATGCAAGAACGAGTCCACGCTACGCATACCGCAATACCTACGCGAAGCCAGAACGGAGGCCGGGCATTACGGAGCACTGTGCGGCGTGGCCGTGGTCAAACGCCGTGGAATCGGCATGACCCCGGAGCGCATGGGCGAACAGCTCGTGTGCATGACGTTGGATGATCTGGTTCGGCTGTTGCTCGACTAGAATCGATAGTAGGAAAGCCCGCCTTCCAGCCTTGGCTTCAGGCCGCTGGAAGGCGGGCTTCAACATTCTCTGGAGGTCAATATGGAGCAGCGCCTGAAAGTGCCGAAACCGTTTCGTCCTTTGTTCTGGTATCTGCAAGGCGAGGAAACATCGCCGTACCGGTATTACGCGTTGAGCGGGGGTCGTTCGTCAGGCAAGTCTACGACGGCCGCGATAAGCATTCTGCTACGTTGCTCGATGACATGCACCCGTGTCCTATGCACCCGTGAGTTCCAGAACAGTATCACGGAATCTGTGCAACGGCTTCTCGTGGACCTTATCGACGGGTACGGGCTGGCCGGGTTCACCGTGACCCGTGACGAGATTCGGCATGATAACGGTAGCGTCATCATGTTCAAGGGTTTGCACAACAACGAGCAGACCATCAAGAGCACGGAAGGCGTGGATATTTGTTGGGTTGAGGAAGCGCAGACCATCACGAAACCATCATTGGAGACGCTTATACCGACCATCCGCAAGGAAGGGTCGTATCTTATCTTCACATGGAATCCGCTGACCGAGGATGACCCGGTGATGCGCCGGTTCGTGTCCAGCCCCACGTCTGGCGACAAGGCGATGACCTACTACTGTCATACGACGTACAAGGATATGGAGGCGGTCGGCTTGCTGAACGACACGATTCGTCTTCAGGTCGAGGCGGCGGAAGGCTCCCCCGAGTTCGCACACACATGGCTTGGCCGTCCGTACAACACGACGAACAACCAGATCATAAGCCGTACCGAGCTGGACGCCGCGTTGACGGACATGCCGCCTTCCAACGCCTCGCATGTGCTTGGCGTGGATATCGCCCGGTATGGCAACGACCGTACGGCGATGGCCGATTGTTGGGGGAATGTCGTGTGGCGTGTGGATTCGTGGCGTCATGCGTCGATACCTGAGACGGCGCGGCGCGTGAAGGCGTATGCGGTGGAGGTGAACGCGACCTCCGTGCATGTGGACGATACCGGCGTGGGTGGTGGCGTAACCGACCTGTTGCGTGAGTGGGGCGTGCCTGTGGTGGGTGTGAACTTCGCGCAGAAGGCCGTTGAACCGCGCAAGTATCCGAATGCGAACAGTGAGATGTGGTTCAATTTCGCCGGTTCGATTTCCAGACATGAATTGAACTTGAATGCGGCTATGCCTCAACTTGAGGATCTGTGTGCCGAACTGACGGGTCGTGGTTGGAAGCTTGATGCGCAGGGCAGGCGTGCGGTCGAGTCTAAGTCGGACTTTAAGGCCGTGGCCGGAGCGTCCCCCGACCTTGCTGACGCGGTGCTCCTATCCGCGTACAGGCCTCCGAAGATGCCTTCATGGAATGTGGTTGTGTAACACGAAATGAACATTTTTTATGTTCGTTTTTGAGGTGAGGTGACTTTGGGTGACCTAAAAAAAGCATCTCACCCAAGTCACCCAAGTCACCCATTTTGACCCCGAATTTCAGGTAACGTTCAGGAAACATTAGGGGACTTGAAGCAAAGTCACCCAAAGTCACCCACCAAGTCACCCGGTCTAAAGACATACAGGAGTAGGGCTAAGTCAATGTGGGTAACTTGGGTGACCACCTACTCTGTCCAAAAATTCTTAAGAAAAAAAGAAGAAAAAAAGAGTATATAAAAGATAAACCCCAAAGTAACTCACCCAAGTCACCCAGCCCTTTTGTGACACTTAACATCTAACATCGTCTCTCAGTTGTGTCAGGCGGTTGCTAAAATCGAGAGGTGAACTATCAGCCACGAAGACCTTGGAGGTCGGCAATGTCCATTCGAGAAAATTTCCTACGTTGGCTCTCTTCCGGCGTATCCACAAGCAGGCTGGCTAGGGCGGAAGCTCCCAGCCGTGAGATGACACCGTTGGGGTACGGGTGGAAAAGCATGGGCTTCAACGCCATCCCGTTCCATGACACGTTCGACAACCTGTTTCCGTACACGACGGCGATAGCCAACCGTTTCAGCTCGGTCGTGCCATACGCCATCGGCGTTGACGGCGAGCGCATGGATCCGCAGCCGGCGGCATTGCAGGCGCTCTACACTCCTAACAGCATGTTCAGCTACCGTGAGTTCGCGCACTTCATCGCCCAAAGCATCCTCACGCAACCGTATCTGGACATTCTCGTATGGACCCGCTCGGGCAACACCATCGTGCCGGGCGGTGACATCAAGCCGGACAACATCGCCGGCTACACGTTCCTACCACAAGGTTCTCGCGAGTATTCCTCGAACCGTTCCACGTACACGGTGCAGGCGGACATTGCATTGCCAGACGGGGATGTGGAGACCCGCATGTTCACCCAGAACGAGATGATCAGCCTCGCATACAGCCGCCATCCGGTAGACCCGACTCGAACCGTGTCACCCGGAATGACCGTATCAAAGTGGGCTAGCGTGGACGATTTCATCGCCGACTACGAGCGCGGGTACTTCTGCAACGGGGCGGTTCCGGCCGGAATGCTTAGCATCGTGTCCAACGACCCGCAGGACTTCCAGCGCAACAAGCAGCGTATCGAAGACAGCTTCAGGGGCGCGGACAACGCGAACGGAGTTCTGTACAACATGGTTCCGGTGGACCCGTCCACGAACAAGCCTTCGGACGTGTCGAAGATTTCGTGGACGCCGTTCCAGCAGGCGAACGACAGTCTTGATCTGGCTAGCCTCGACGATATCGTGAACCGTCGCATGGCGAACGCTCTGGCCGTGCCGGATATCGTGCGCGGCATCGATTCGGGTCAGACGTATGCGAACGCGGAACAGGCGGAACGCACGTTTGTGGACAACACGCTTCACCCGCTTCTTCTGTCGGTGTGGGACAAGTTCAAGTTCGAGCTGGATCGTCTTACCGGTGGACTCGGATACGACATCACATTCGATCTGGACGTGCCGACCCGCACGGACGAGGAAAAGGCGAAGGCGGACACCGAGAGCGTGAAGGCCACGACGTTCCTCGCTTTGGTTAACAATGGCGGCGACCCGGTTGCAGTGGCGAAGGCGCTTGGTTTGGATGATTCGTGGGGCCGTCTTGGCGTGACGATGAAGGATACGACGCCGGCGTTGAACATCAATCCCGGTTCGGCGGTGAACACGCTCCCAAAAGACGATGACCCGTCCGACGATGACGAAAAGTACCTTGCTGAGATGGGAAGTCTTCTCAGTACGTCCAAAAAGGTGGCTGTACGCCTCTCTGACGGGTTTTCATACCGTATCCGACCTAGTGAGAGGGTTGCATACCGTATGGCCCTTGGAGGGGCAAAGAAAGCCTTGAAGAGAATCATCTCCCAAGTGCGTTCCGATTCGTTTGCGTCCGGCGGGTACGAGGATCCGTACGGCGTCATCTCCACGGAACTGTCAGACGCCCTGCTTGAGGCGCTTGTCCCGCAGGTGAAGGCGTATGCGGAGAAGACCGGAAAGCCGCTCATGGAGGCCGTCAAAGAGTATGCGGCCACCCACCCGGACGTGCAGGCCATACTCGACTCATACGGCGTTGACGTGTCGAAACTGTACATGTGGGACGAACTGCCCGCCGAATACCATGCCGCCTATCAGGATCGTGTCACCCATGTGGCCGCAGATTTCACGGCGAACGGCCGCAACGCCATTCAGGAGCTGTTGGCCGAAGCCAACGCGAACGAGTGGACCGAGAACGACATCGAGAAGGCGTTGAACCGTTTCGTTGACGGCGACCGCGCGAAGCTTCTCGCCATTAACGAAATGGTGAACGCTCAGCGCATAGGCTCCCTTTTTTCGGCTGAAGTGTTGTCAACGAACCTGAGCGTGAAGATGATGAAGGTGTGGAACACGACAGCCTCTGACCCGTGCCCATTCTGTGCGGCGCAGAACGGAAAGGCGATTCCATTGGATGAGTCGTTCATGCCGGTGGGCGGCGTGCAGGTAATCGACGGCAAGATCTACGCGAACGATTTCGTGGACATGCAGACGCCTTCGGGGCATCCGAGGTGCCGTTGCGTAGCAACGTTCAAGGTGGTGGATGAATGATGATGGTTCCCATTCCATGCAAGCAATGCGGACGTTTCCTCGGAAAACTGGAGGCCGGTTCGCACGCGCAGTTCAAATGCCCGAACTGCAAGGCGCTGTGTGATTATGAAATCGTCGGTTTGGCTTGCTATCATGGGCGTGATAACGCGCATAAGGCCATTCAAGACCGCGCACGACAGTAAAGGGGTTGCTATGGGCAGTTTGAACCTTGACGCCGGAAGCAGTGCGAAACTATCCGGTGAAAGAGAGCTTGTGTTCCTAGCTAATTCCGGCAAGCAGATGGACAACGGGTTGACCGTTGACCTGAGCACCCTCGAAGCGCCGCTCATCGACGGTTCGAAGAAGCTAGTATCGCAGCTCACGGATGACGATAAGCTGGCATTGCCGTTGCTTATCGACCATTCGTGGAGAATCGATCGGCAAGCCGGTACCATCACAAAGCTCACCGTGGACGAAGACGGTTTGGAGGCCGTAGCCAAGCTGGCTACCGTAGAGACCGGCGAACTTGTCTACCAGTTGGCGAAGGATGGGGTTCTCACCAACTCATTCAGCATCAGTATCGATTACTTCCACGAACCCGACAAGGATGGCGTCATCACAAATGCGCAGCTTGTCGAAATCAGCGTAGTATACAAGGGGGCCGACCAAAGGGCCGCGCTCCGAAGCGTCAACTCACATGAGGGAGACAATGCCATGACCAATATCAGCGACAAGATTTCCTCCAAGTTCAACCTCACCTCCGGTCAGGCGGACGAACTGGAAGGCATCATTTCCGATGCGGTGGAACAGGCCATCGCCAAGTACACCGAGAAGTCCGGGGATGATCCCAGCGGCACGGATGTTCCGCCCGCTTCCGATAACCCGGATCCGGTCACATCTTCCAACAGCAAGAAAGGAAACGGTATGAGCTTCAATCGTATTGTCCCACCGGGCTCCCAGCCGGCCGGCAATGTCGCCACCTTCGGTCACGACCGCAAGACGTGGCTCGATTCCAAAGACGCCCTCGTGGCCTTCGAACGCGACCTTCGCGACACCGACAACCTCGGAGTGAAGGCGTTCAACGACCGTTGGGCGAAGACCGTCGCCTCCAAGATGGGCGAGACCGCCTCGTTCGGCATTGAGCAGGGTGATGTAGCCAAGCTTATTCCGTCCGAAGCCATCTCCATCATCGAGGATGCTTTGAATACCCGCGGGTCCGGCCTGTGGCCTCTGTTCAACAAGACCGGTCTTGACACACTGACAATCGGCGCGAACAGCACCGACCTGAGCACAGATGCGGGCCGCGCCCACGGTTACGCTCCGTCCGACTACGGCACCAGCAAGAAGGAAGAGACCATCACGCTTATCAAGCGTACCCTGAACGCGGAATACACGTACAAGTACATTCGCCTGAACAAGGGTGATGTGCGTAAGACCCAGCGTCCGGGCGCTCTGGTGAAGTACGTGCTGTCCGAGCTTCCGAACCGTATCATCCAGACCATCGAGAAGCAGGCCGTGCTTGGTTCCTTCGATACGGACATGAGCCACTTCCGTTCCATTATCACCGACTCGAAGGATTCGAATTCTGAGTGGGCGGGCGACAAGTTCGCTAAGACCCAAGAGCATGCGGATGACGGCGTACTGTTGTACGACTTCGTTCGCGGTGCCGCCAAGGTGAAGGCTTCCGGCGCGAAGGTTCTTGTCACCAAGTCCGAGACCGTGGCTGAACTGCTGCTGTCCCTCGACGCCAACGGCCGTAGCCTTCTGCCGTTGGGTAACGCGGGTCTGGCCGGCGTGCTGGGCGTCTCCCAGATCATCACGCCGGAATGGTGGTATGACACGGATGATGCGACCGCTCTGGGGGTCATTTTCACGCCGTCCAATTACCATGTGGTCGGTGACACGTCCATCGAGGCGTTTACCAACTTTGCACTTCAGACCAACACCAACGAGTACTTGCAGGAGCTGTACGCAGGTGGCGGTCTCGCCAAGGAAAACAGCGCCGCCGTTATCGTGAAGAAGGGCTGACGGTGATGGTTCAAAGGCCGGATGGTTTAAAAAACACTGTCCGGCCTTTGAACTTTGAACCATTGGAATTGAACTTTTGAAAGAGGTTTAACATGAGTGAACCGAACAAAGCGACGCTGCTTGCACGTCAGGTTGACGTGAAGCCATCCGGCTCCGAGGGGAATATCGTCAAGGACATTGTTTTCCTCGATGAAAACGGCAACCCGGTTGCCTTCGCCACGGCGGACAGCACCATCCAAGTGGACAAGACGAAGAAGAACGTGGTAATCAGCCTGGACAACAAGGGCAGCACCGCTTATCTTCCGGTCGGCAACACCGGCAAGGCTGTTCTCTCCGCCGCGAACGGCATCACGCCAAGCAACCTCGCCTCCTATACTGCGGCCACCAGCAACGGCAAGACCATCGCCGTGAAAACTGATGGATCCGGTTTCGATTTCACGGACGCCTATACGGATGCGAAGGCCGTCGCCGCTGTGAAAGCCAAGTCTCAGATCGCGGCGCTCACAGCCCTTGCGACCTCCGCTGATCTTGAGACCACCGTGCAGAAGGTGAACGAGGTCATCGCCGCGTTGAAGGCGTGATTTCACAGGACCGTCTTGTGCCCGCTTCCTTGTATCATGGGAGGCGGGCACAATCGTTTTTTTCAAGGAGGTACTCGATGGTTTTCACCAAGGATGACATGGATAGGTTCCAGCCGAAGTTCACCGGCCTGTTCGCTGTGTTCCTTCCGTCCGCGTTGAAGTCGCTCGCCAAGTACACGTGTGATGCGTTCGAACCTGAGTCGGAAGGCGTGAACGTGGTCGGCTATGTGGCGTATGACGGTCTGACTGTCCAACTCCCATACTGGTTCACGAACGTGAAAAAGGCCCGTATCGGCTCGAATGACGTGGCCTATACGTTTATACCCGACCGTGAGGTTTATGCCGAGGATGGGTCCGTTATGGGCCGTTTTGGACGTACTATCAACCTAGAGAGTAATCCGGTTGCGCCCGGCACGATGGTGTATGTTGACGGCACGCATGGTTTTGAGGATTACCCGTATGCCGTGAAGGCGTTCATCGCCCGGCTTATCGTGGAACTGTCGAAGGCGGACAACGGTGACAATCGTGTGAAGAGCAAGGCCATTGAGGATGTGAACGTCACGTATACGGACGGTTCCGTCGCGTTGACGCCTTTCGGCCGCGCGTTGCAGGGCTTCCAGTCGTTGCTTGACGATTGGCGGCTGTGTGACGGGTGGAGCGTGCTTGGCATGATTGATACGCCGCACGAGTGTCTGAAGCGTCCGTACTGGCTGGGGGAGGCTGAGTACCTGTGAGTGAATGTAATCCGTTCGAACTGTTTCCGGCGATGGCCCGCACGTGCGACTTGTCGAAACCGGCTGCACCGGGGGTGAAAAGCAAGGTAGTGGCCGTGCTGAACGTCATGGTGAAAACCCAGACCGCTTCCGACGATTTCACTGACTACAACAGTCGGAATCTTCAACGCCGCTTCCATATAGAAACCGGTACGCTTCCGGCTGAGTACGTGTCCGACCCGGACATGCTGTTGGGTATGAATCTTGTGATGAATGGACGCAAATATCGTATCAATCAGGTGAGCCGTGGTGATGATTTCGACCTATGCGACCTTCCGTTCGTGTCCGTGATGGCTGTTCCGGCTGGAAGGAAGAGTGCGTGATGGGATACCGTTTCACCTATAATCCGGGTTGGAAAAGCAAGGGCACCCAGATCATGCGGAAAGGTCTGGTACGCATGTTGTCGGATATTCACCAACAGGCGGTGTTGAACGCGCCGAAGAAGAGCCGCGCCCTAATCAACTCAGGCAGGTTCAAGATGGAGTCCGGTTTGAAGGGCAAGGTGACGTTCGGCGGCGGTGATGTGCCGTATGCTAAACGTCGTGAGTATGAGAACAAGCTTCACCCGTCCACCCGCTTCTATCTGAAGCGTGCCGGGCAGAGCGTGCAGTCCAAAGCGGACTCGTATTTCACGGACAAGATGTAGGAGGCTCGCATGTTGGATTTGGCTTTTGCCCTCGCATTGGAAAACGCGGGGCTTGGCAAGTATGGTGACACGATCTGGTTCGGCACGTCGCCTGTGTTGTCGGATGGTTCCGTTTCGGCGGATACCGGCGTATGGGTGAACATGACGGCGGGTGTGGCCAATCATGCCGTGAAGACGGCGACAATCACCATAAGCACCCGCGCTGATGACGTGGTGTATCAGGGGCTTCTTGACGCTCATATCCACGACTGGTGCGACAACGTGCTTCCGGCCATGTGCGAGCTGTCGTGTCATCCGATTATCGAACTGTCGTACAGGCTGATCAGCGTGTCAGCGTCTCAGGCGGAAACGTTGGAGGCGGTTGATTCGGAAGGACGGTGGGTGAAGACCATCACGCTTCAGGTGTCATACCAGTTGTCTGGAGTACTGCCTTCATTGGAGGATTACGAGGCCATCGAGTAAAGTAATGGGTAGACGGCACTTCCTTTGTGTCGTTCGCTTGCAAGTGCAAACAAACTACGTAGGAGGTCATTATGACTCAATACAGACTGGTTGGCAAGAAAGAGGTGTATATCGATTCCGAACGCATTCCGCCCGAGTGCATTTCGGATGAAATCGGTACCATTACCGTCACACCGTCCACGACCGAAATCAGTTCTCAGGCGGGTACGTTCAACGTGCCGAACGGCGCATATGACGAACTGTCAGCCACCATCACGGTCATTATCCCGTCCGTACGCTTCCTTGGCCGTATCTTCCCGAACCTGTGGAAGGCCGGCAAGTTCAAGTATGCGGGCCATGAGGATGATGACGATTACACGCCGGGTCAGGTTTCCTTCGGCGCGAACGAGTGCCGTACCACCGATCCTGTCACTGTGGTAATCCATAATGCGTGCGATACTGATTCCTCTCAAGATATTCGTATTCCGAACGCGCTTATCGCCAACGGCGGTGAGTTTGACGTGAACCTCACGGATCCGTTCGAGGTGGAGCTTCAGATCAGCATGATTCCGGGTGATGTGCCCGCCGTTATCTTCGGTGAAGGCTCTCTGGACGAACCGACTCTTTACAATCCGAAAACGGGTCGGTATGAGCCGATTCCGGTTCACCCCACCGATTTCACGCTCACCCCCGCCACCGTGTCCGTCGCGACCGGCGCGAAAGTTGACGTGGCGATCAACGTGGTTCCGGAGAACGCGACCGAGCGTACGCCGTCCGTCACGGTTGATCATTCCGACATTGCGTCCGTGTCAGTCACCAATGAAGGCAAGGTGCGTGTCTCCGGCATTAAGGCCGGTACAGCGACCGCCACCGTCACGGTCGGCGACATCGAGAAGAAGCTGCCCATCGCCGTGACCGCTACTGGCAAGTAGTCGCGTCCTAAGCCACCGGTATAATATGAACCGTCCAATCGCCTTGGTTGGGCGGTTCACTCATATTTGGAGGCATCATGGCTGAAGAACCCGAAACCACTGATTTCGAAGACTACGACACCACTGATTTCGAAGACTACGACACAACAGACGATGACGTTGTTCTCGAAGACATGCCGGTGTTCGACACGTCGAAGGCGTTGCGCCGCAAGCGGGTCGAAATTGACGGCACCGTGTACACGATTCGTCCGGTCGGCACGAAGGATTACTACAATATCATCAAACAGCGCAACCGTATCCAGTACCTAAACGACATGCTGGGATCCGACCCGAAGAGCCTCATTCAGGCGTCGAAGATGATGGATGACATGGTTATCCCGCTCATCAGCCCGAACGATGATTTCAAGTCGTGGGCGCGGGATACGAAGTCGAAGAGCGAATACGTGTACCGGCAGGTCATGGACCAATTGATCAAGCTCGCCATGCAGGGCGTCGAGGTGAAGAATGGCTGACTGGGGTGAAATGATTACCCCTGAAGAGCGGGAGCGTCTACAGCGTTTCCGCTCTTCTCATACGCGGGACAATCGGCGTGGCTACGATGACGTGGACTTGGAGTTGGCTGAGTTCGGCATCATGTATGGCTGGGGTGCGGTCGAAGCGTACATGATGAACCGGATGACCCCGGACTTTTACCGGCGTATGCTTCATGCTGGCCGAAAAGTCATGGAAGTGCAACGGGTAAAATCGTGTATGGACATGCGACAGTCGGTGAATGCGGCCGTTGCAGGCAAGAAAGCTGATAAGCGTTTCGAGAGCGATATGAACAAGCGTTTGAGACATGGATGATGTAGGAGGCGGTTATGGCGGATATCGGCAGCATCGAGCTTGATGCCAAGATCGATACGTCGCAGTACGAGTCAGGCGCGGCCATCGTCGAGAAGACGAACGAGCGTATCAAGTCGAGTACGAAAAGCGTCGGAGACTCTCAGGACAACGCCTCGAAGAAGAGCGATGGTTTCAGCAAGGCATTTAGCGCCGGTTGGGGTGCCGTCGCAGGCATCGCCTCCAGTGTGACCGGCAAGGTCATTGATTCGGTCGGCGGTCTTGTCGGCGAAATGGTTGATGCTTCCGATTCCGCGAACAAGTTCTGCTCCACGTTGAAGTTCGCAGGAGTGGATGACAGTAAGATCAAGGCGTTGACGGACAGCACTCAAAAGTATGCGGATCAAACCGTGTTCAACCTTGGTGATATCCGTAACGCTACCGCACAGTTGGCGGCGAACGGCGTGCCGAACTATGACAAGCTTGCAGAGGCGGCCGGTAATCTTACGGCCGTCGCCGGTGGTGGCGCGAACGAATTCAAGAGCGTGTCCATGGCGTTGACCCAGACGGCGAGTGCCGGAAAACTGACTACAGAGAACTGGAATCAGCTTTCAGATGCGATTCCCGGTGCTTCCGGCAAACTTCAGGAGGCGATGCTGAAGAACGGCGCGTATACGGGTGATTTCCGTGAAGCCATGGCTAAAGGTGAAATCACGGCGAACGAGTTTAATCAGGCGCTTCTCGAGCTAGGTTTGTCAGATACGGCGGAAGAGGCGGCTAATAGCACGCAGACGTTCGATGGTGCGTTGGGTAATCTTCAGGCCTCTGTCGTGAAGGCGGGATCCGCTTTACTTGATGTTTTCAAACCGGCCGTGACGGGTGCTATGAGCACTGTCGCGGACAGTATCACGAACGTGGTTTCGTTCTTCCAATCTAACGGTGGGAAGATTCAGGCTACGGCGTCCGAAATCGGTTCGTCGTTCATGTCAACCTTCACGGCGTCGTTCGACCCGGCCTCGATTCAGTCGGCGTTCGATAACGCTCTCAAACCATTGAGTAATGCTTGGACGCGCATAAAGCCTATGCTGGCCCCTATCGCGGGCAACGTGGGTACTTACATGGGTAACGTGACTCAAGGCTTCAGCAACGCTTTTGGAGGGCTTATCGAGGGTGTTTCCAAGGTTATTGGAGCCGTGGCCCCTTATATCACTAAATTCATGGAGATATGGACAAGTCTTCAGGCGGCTGTGTCACCCATCATCACAAAGTTGGGCACCATCATCGGTGGATTGTTCGACAAGATAGGCGGCATTATAGCCAACATCGTGAACACGGTAGGACCGCCGCTCATGCAGTTCATCAAGCAGATCGTAGGCATCGTACAGGCCAACATGCCCACGATTCAAGCCATCATCGACCAAATCGGTAAGGCAATCGACCAATTGATACCGGTCATCCAGCAGATCATCACGACCGTGGTGGATACGCTCATGCCCGCCATCCAACCGTTGTTCGACGCCATCAGCAATTTCCTGAGCTCCGTAATCCCGCCGTTGCTTGACGGCATCAAGAAGGTGATTCCCATTTTCATGAATCTCGCGCAGACCATCATCAACAACGTGCAGCCGGTCATCAAAGGTATTACGAACGCCATCAAGGGCGTTATCGAAGTGCTGACCGGTATCATCACGTTCATCACGGGCGTGTTCACCGGCAATTGGGGTAAGGCGTGGGATGGCATCAAGCAGATTTTCGGTGGCGTCTGGGATGCCATTAAGGGAGTTGTGAGCGCGGCCATCAACGCCGTGTCCGGTGTCATCTCCAACGTGGTGAAAGGCATCAAAAGCTTCTGGAACGATGCGTGGAATGGTATCAAATCGTTCTTCGGCAACGTCTGGGAAGGTATGAAGAGCGCCGCGCAGAACGGCGTGAACGGCGTCATTGGGTTTGTGAGGGGACTGCCAGACAGAGTGAAGAGCTTCTTCTCGAACGCGGGTTCGTGGCTGTTGAATGCTGGTAGGGCGATTCTCGATGGTCTTCTGTCCGGTTTGAAGAACGCTTGGAGGAACGTTACCTCGTTCGTCGGTGGCATCGGCGACTGGATTAAGGAACACAAGGGTCCTATCAGCTACGATAGGAAACTGCTGGTTCCGGCAGGTAACGCCATCATGGGTGGTTTGAACGAAGGCTTGCAGGATAGTTTTGGCGACGTGAAGGACACGGTGTCTGATATCACCGGCCTGTTCGACCCGATCAATGACGTAGATGCGCAGGCGAACGTGAGTACGGTCAACAGCATGGCTTCTAGCGTCACGCCCGCACCTACGGTTAACACGGCCACACGCTCCTACGATACGGGTACGAACGGGATTGGAAGTTCGGGTACGGTGGACATGGAGGCGTTGAGCCTTGTCATGGCGAATGCTTTGAGCGGCAAAAAGTGGGTGCTGACCACGACAGGCCGCGACCTCGCAATCGCAATGATCGATGACATTGACGAAGAGCTGGCCTTGAAGGCCGATAGGGAGGCTTGATTATGAAACGTGTATGCCCGCCCATCGCACGAACGCTCATGCCTGTGGAACGTGATTTCGTGCTGACCGTTGACGGCGATCCGATAGACGAACACGGTTTATGGTTGGAACGCTCCAGTCTTGAAATCGGGGAGGCATCACCCTCTCTGTCACATACGACAGCGCCCGGTTTCAACGGGTCGTATGACACGACGCTGAGGGATACGCTGAGACGCGCGTATCTCGGTTCCCGTACCATATCTTTCACGTTGTTCACGGTGGGCGCGTTGGATGAAATCAGGGAGTCGAAACGTTATCTCGGAGGCTTGCACGGGCGTAGCCTGAAAGTCTCGTGGAGGGTGCAGAAAGGGTGGTTTCGGGGTACTCTCGCGGTCGGCGCATGGAAGGACGTGTGGGAAGGTAGCGGCTTGACCATCGCTTCGGTGAAATGCTCGGTCTACTGTGATGACCCGTTCATGTATGCGGACAACAAGGAATCGGTGGGTTTCCGTCTCACGGGTGGCGGTGGCGCGTCCGACTTGTATGCGAACTATGAAGTAAAGGCGCCGTTGTTCTACGGTAACAGGGAGTTCTACCCGTCCAAATTGGATATCGCCGTGGACACGGCGCAACGGGTCCGCATCTACTACATGGGCAATGACAATCTGCCAGAGGAACAGGCGGTGGTGGAACTGAGCACGACTTCCGCAGCATACTACACGGGCGTCACGCTATCGTTCGACATGCTTAACCATACGGTCAAAGGTTCCGGTGGTTTCCTCGCTCCGACGTTGAACAGCGTGTTCTTCCCGCTTCGTCCGGGCGATACATCCCGACTGCTAATATCGGTTGAGGGACCGAAACCGAGGGCGACGTGCATCATGGAGTACACGCCGCGTTGGATGTTCTAGGGAGGCACGTCTTGACCCGTTTCGCAGTCTATGACCGTTTCGGCAATTACAAGCATGATCTGGTTAACGTCGTACAGTGCAAGCGCACCCGCAAGACGGATGGGACGAACACGCTCTCCATCACGTGCCTGAACACGGTTGATAAGGATGATCGTATCGTGTTCAAAGACCCGGAAGGCAAGTACCGTGAGTATATCGTCACACAGCCTTCCGTCGAACGTGCGGGCACCATTCCGGTTTCCTCGTTCAATGCCGTCGATTCCATCAAGGAACTTGATCTGAAGTATGTGGATGACAAGCGTATCAATAACGGCACGTTCATCGAGGCGGTCAGGAAGGCCATCGAGGGCACGCGCTGGGAGTTGGGTACCATCGCGTCCGGTACCGTGCAGACGAACTATTATCACGTGTCCGCGTTGAACGCCTTGCAGACGTTTCTGAAAGCGGCCGGCGTGGAGTTCGAGACCGAGGTGAAACCGTCCGTTGACATGACCCATATCGAGCATCGTCTTATCAATGTGGGTCGGCTTGGCAGTGATTCCGGCAAACGGTTCGAGTACGGTTCCGACCTTCAGTCCATCAAACGGACGGTGAGCGCGGACAACGTGTACACGCGGCTTTACGGATACGGCAAAGGGCTTGCTACGACCGATGATGAAGGCAATGCGACCGGTGGTTACGGTCGTAAAATCGACTTCGCGTCCGTCAACAACGGGAAGAAGTATGTGGAGGATGCCACGGCGATCCAACAGTGGGGTGTGGTCGGGCCTGATGGTACGAAGGTTCACGCCGAAGGGACGGTGGAGTTCCCCGATTGTGAGGATCCGTCCGAACTGTTGGCGTTGACGAAAGCCGCGCTCAAAGAGTCGGTCGTGCCGAAGGTTTCATACACGGCTGACGTGGCCGCGCTCCAGTTGGCTAACTTCGACATCCAACAGCTTCATTTGGGTGACGGCGTGCAGATCGTGGATACCACGTTCAATCCGACTCTTCGACTCAGCGGCCGTGTGCTCACCATCGAGGATGACCCGACCGGTGATATTACCAGTATGAAGATAACGCTTGGCAACATCGTCAAGTCGTACACGCAGCGCAACAACGAACTGAACAGCACGGTCAGTCAATTGTGGTCTTCCAGTGGTGCGGTGAACGATGTGGTGAACGCGAAGCCGGACTACATGCGGCAGGTAGTTGACGGGTTAAATCAGGTGTTGAACGCGACCGGTGGCTGGACGTACATGACTCCAGGCGAAGGCATCATCGTATACAACAAGCCCATTGATCAGAACCCTGACAAGGCTATTCAGCTTGGCGGCGGGTATTTCCGTATCGCCAACAGTAAGAAGGCGGATGGGTCGTGGGATTGGAAGACGTTTGGCACTGGTGACGGGTTCCTCGCGGATCTTATCGTGGCAGGCAAGCTCCAGTCAGCCGATGGGAAGAGCTACTGGGATTTGTCGAACAACATACTTCACATGCTGGGGTGGTTCCAGACCGTTTCGACGGACGGCCATTCGGAAGCGGCCTTCTACCCGGATTTCGATTGGACTTCCGACACCGGTGATGCCGCCGATGGGTCCGGCATCCAGTTCTTTGACCGCAACCGTGGCAGTGTCGCCGACCATGGCGGCTACGTGTCCTATATCGGCTGGGACAAGGTGAACAACAAGCCCTTGCATGCCATGCGGCTTGGAACAGGCGTCTTCCAGAACAAGAGCGCCGGACTTGGGCTTGGTTCCGGTTCGCTTTCCTCCCAGAACGGCACCCCGAACGTGGCTACCATGTGGGTATCCGACAAGACGAAGAATCCGAACAGTTTCGGCATCGAGCTTAACTCCGACACGCAAAACGTGTATATCGGTGGCAAGCTCGGTTATTGGACGAACCTTGGTACATTCCAGTTCTTCTATTGGGAGGGCGTTTCTGTAGCCGCCGCCAAGTGGATGGAGTTTGATATCACGGCACAACCTGCGAAGAGCGGACGTTATAAACCTTTGGCTACGCTCGATCATGCCGCCTCGGATGGCAACCTGTTCTTTGATACTACGGTTTCCAATGCGAGTGCCGGCGGCTGGAAGGTGTGGGTGAACAGTGCGCCTAGGACTGTGCAGATAAGCCCGACTACTGCACAATGGAAGGCAGGCACTATTGGAGGCGTTCCAAATGTCGTGTCTGACCTGAACGTCAGGCACGGTGATTACATCAAGATGTTCTCTGATGGCAACGTGAATTTCTACCTCAATACGCTTGGCGTACTTCTCTGATGAAAGGAACGGCTATGAAGTATGAACAGAACCACGGTCAGGTGCTTGTCACTCTTGACTACGATCCGAACGAAAAGAACGCTTCAGGCGCGACCTGTGGAGGCAGGTTCGTTCTCACGTCCCCGGCCATTATCGCCTCATATATGTTGCTTCTCGGATACACGGATGTGGAGGAATGCGTGAAGGCGATGCCGACCATCGTTGAGAACGCGCCGAACATATACGACGAAGCGACCGGTGATAACGTGTTCACGCCTCTCTATGAGGCTCTGGAAGACACTCTTCCAGAAGATACTGATAAGCCTAGGACTTCGTTTTTTGCGGCCGTGGAATACCCCAAAAAATCGCTTGTGAAGGCACAGAACAAGGCACGTGAACAGCTTGGACTTCCGAAGCTGCACACAGGCGGATACACGGCCTTCATGTTGGCGCGTTCTGCGGAGGAACGGTCAAGCGTACCGGATTGGCTGACTGCTAGTATTGATGAAGAAAAAACGAAGTTCCTCGAAGGACTCAGGAGGTAGCTGGAATGCCTACTTTTGATGATTACCGCAACATCGACATTGATATCGACGGTGCGAACGACTGGATCCCCGAAGTCCGGCTGAGCGGCGGCGACGTTGAGGGCCGTACCATCACGGTTCGCCTGTTGAAGGATGGCAAGGTCATTGATGACCCGACCGAATCCGGTTCGGTCACCTTAACCGCACGTCTACTGTTCAATCCGAAGGTCGGTACCGCTTATCCGGGCGGCTACAAGACCATGAGCAGATTCGTGTCAGCAAGCATGACCGGTGAAGACACGTGGGGTTTCAAAGTCACAGTCCCGCGTGCAGCCTTCACGAACCTCACCGGCTCGCATACCGCCATGGCTATCGAAGTGCAGAAGACCACCGGCACCGGCAGTGCCGCGAAGGATGAAATCTTGTGCTCGCGGACTTTCAACGCCATCGTTGACGAAAGCGTGCTGAAAGCGGGTGACGGCACAGACCCTGATCCGCTGGAAGAATGGCATAATCTCATCAATCATGGTGACGGTCAGATTCAGGATATGGTGGATCGCGGTAACGCCGCCATCGCCACATTCAACACGAACGGGCAGCACGCCATCGACGGCGTGAACACGGTGAAGAACGACATGCAGTCCCTCGTTGACGGCGCGAACATCGCGGCCGGAACCGTGACCGAGCGGAAGCCGAACGAGGCTCCAACGTTCGAGTTGACAGGCGACAAGTGGGACAAGACCATGAATCTCGGTTTGCCGCGCGGCGCTTCCATCGCCTCCATTACGGCGACCACGCTTCAGGCTGGGCAACAGGCCACCGTCACTTCCAACAAGAACGCTGACGGTGATTACAATGTCGAGGTGGGTTTGCCTGCCGGTCCGCAGGGCGTTGACGGTTTCCCTGTGTTCGTCTTCGACTCCGCCATCAGTTCAACGGTCAGCGACTATTCGATTGCGAAGAATTCAGAGAAAATCTCGCCAAGGCCTGACATTGATACGAACTATACGAACAAAGCGTTCATCATGGATGCGGATGGTAGCGTGTTTCTTGTCTTCCGTGATGACTATGAAGGACTGCATATCAACGGTTCGCAAAGACTATTGAGTCTCAAAGGACCGGTAGGCGACATTGGCGTGGTGGCTACCGCCGATAAGGTCGGTGCCGTGAAGCCCGGTTTTGGTCTTGAGGTGGACTCTGCCGGAACGCTCAGCGTCTCACACGTGGAACCCCCGGCAGATGGGGATTACGACGTGGCGAAAATCCACGGCAACGACTCCACCGGCGCTGGCGTGCTTATCGACCGCACCAAGGGGCTTGTTTCCTCGGATGCGGGCGTGGCCGTCAACCTGAGCGCAGATAACCCTGGCCTTGAGTTCGATGCGGCGGGCGGTTTGAAGGCGACCGCGCAGACGATTGGTGACGGTTCTCATACAAGCAAGGGCATCTTGCAGGTGGGTGATGGGCTCAACGTTGACAACGGTGTAGTCTCGCTTGAAACGGCACAGGGACTCACAGTGGATCAAGCCGGAGGTAAAAACTCCGTCATGGTGAATCTGCCCACCGGCAAGGGCGGTTTGATGTTCACTGATAATAACGAACTGGAAGTGCGGATGGTCGAGACTCCGTCAGGGTATAGTTCCATTCCGCTTGCGCATACAGTCGAAGGCGTTGGCGTCATGTTCGACCATAACAAAGGTTTAACGGCGCACGACAATCAGCTTGCCTTGGCTCCGGCAACGCCGGCAAAACTCGGTGGTGTAATGTATGATAACCAAACCATCGAAATGAGTGATGATTCAAAACTGTTCGCGGCAATCTCTTGCGTGTACAGAGTAAACGTCCTTGACGTTCCGTATACCAACATTGCACCGAAGCCGATCTGCGTTGATGCCTCTGATTACGTTCATCAATGTGGTGTCTGGTTCGGTTTCTATGTGAAAGATCCAGCAATCAGCTTCCTCGACTTATCCTTGGAGTTTCGCATGGTGAACGGTACTCCTTGCAGTTCAGACAGCCTCAATAAGCTGGCCCGGTTCCTCAGAGGCAAGGGCATTGTGACCGAAGACCTTACCGGTACTTATATCGAAAGTACCATAGTCAGTGAGGGGCAAATTAACTTAATCCTCCAGAATGGCATTACCGTCAATAAAGGTCCGCACTGGTTCGAGGTGCAGTACTGATGCCTGAATGGTTCCAGTGGTCGGCGCTCCTACTCGGCGGGGGCGGTCTGGCGGGAATCGTCTCAGCCGTGGTCACATGGAGGCGCAGCACGTCCGACCAATGGCGCGACATCGTGTCAGCGCAGACGGAACACCTTATCAAACCGTTGGAGGAACGTATCAGCACGCTCGAACAACAGGTGGGTGAACTGGAAGGCTACAGGGATCACTACATGCTTGCGGTCGAATACCTGCGCAAACTGTTTCACTGGTTGGCACAGATCACGGACCGTATCGACACGTCGATTCTCGAAGATAACCCGAAACCGCATTTGCCGGACGAAATTCGTGGCGAGTTCGGAGAACTGTGTGACAAACCGAACAGTGAGCCACGGCCTTAGGGTATCGGCCGGAAGTTTGCTAGGGTCATAGTTGGATTATCCATATACTGATTGGAGGTTCTACTATGACCCGTTTTCGTAAACGTCTCATGGCGTTTCTGGCGGCGGTGCTGGCAATGTTCACGTTCACTCCCATGGCGTTCGCTGACATGCAGGGCATCGACGTGTCCAATTGGCAGTGCGGCATCGACATCGCCGACACGCAGGCGGACTTCGTGGTGGTCGGCACCACATGGGGCACGGGACAGGTCAACAACAACTGTCTTGTGTCCGGCGTCAACACGGACGCCAATCGCATGATCGCTCAGGCGCAGGCGTCCGGTAAGAAGTTCGGTCTCTACCATTACGCGATGGGCGGCAACCCGGAGGCGGAAGCCCAGTTCTTCTACCGGAATACGTCGAACTATTGGCGTCACGGCATCGTGGCGTTGGATTGGGAGATGGACGATAACCCCGCATGGGGCAACTGGGATTGGGTACGCCGATTCATGGCGGAGTGTGAACGGTTGAGCGGCGGTGTGCGCCCATTGCTGTACACCGGCCCGGTGGCTGGCACCATTCCGCAGGACATCCGCGACCGGTACGGTTTGTGGATCGCACAATACGCGAACATGAGCCCGACCGGCTATCAGGCCAACCCGTGGATGCTGGGCGCGTACGGCGAGGCCATGCGCCAATACAGCGGCACCGGTGTCGTCAACACGTGGAGTCCCATCGACCTCAACATTTTCCGTGGCGAGGCATGGCAGTGGGACCTGTACGCCAACCCCACCGGCGACTCCACACCACCGGCCACACCGGCCGCGCCCGCACAGCCGAACACTCCCCCGGCCGACACCAGCACTGGTGGCATCAGCCACACCATGCAGTGGGGTGAGACCATCTGGGGGCTCGCCGTAGCCTACAACGCATGGCCTCTGTCCGCATGGCACACGCCAAGCGGTGATATCAACCGCTACTACGTGGGCGATGTCGTAACCTACGGAGGCGGCTCTACTGCCACCACCGCTCCGTCCACACCGGCCGACACCAGCACTGGTGGCATCAGCCACACCATGCAGTGGGGTGAGACCA
>ERZ779896.962-NODE-962-length-28934-cov-2.896638_pt1 | contig 28934 bp, 22 predicted proteins | sample MGYA00511067_ERZ779896 | MGnify/ENA primary metagenome ERZ779896 (study PRJEB29588, sample SAMEA2161597) | human gut metagenome | biome: human gut; feature: human-associated habitat; material: faeces | place: Denmark | collected 2008/2010 ... | reverse complement strand
GGGGCTCATCTTTACGAGCCAGCCGCGAATTCCGGTGACGACTCTGTTGAATCCGGTGGATGTCGTCGGCGGCTTCCTCAAGCAGGAAAAAGGAGTAAAGACTGCGGCAGAAATGTCCGGCTGTGCCAAAATCCTTATTGTTTTTCTTGCTTTGATTCTTGGTGCCGCGGCAGGTTTTGGAATCTGGTATTATTTTCTTCAGAATATTTCGATTCAATTCTGGAAATAGAACAGTCGCTCCTGCGGTGTCCGCGGTGCCGGCAGAAGCATGACGGACTTGAAAATTCCGCATGGAACTGTTTTTACGAATCATACGGAATCGTCTTCTTGTTTTCAGTTGTTTTCCGGATAAAAAATCAAATAATTTTTAGAATTTGCCTTGATTTTCTATTCCGTTCGGGTATATTAAATGCATTCTCTGAAATAAGAGATGCGCCCATAGCTCAGTCGGTAGAGCAAATGACTCTTAATCATTGGGTCCAAGGTTCGAGTCCTTGTGGGCGCACCATTTCAAAATTTAATATAAACCCTTAATAATAAACAAGTTAAATAATTTACTTCATATTATATTTTTCTAGTCTCCTTTCCGATTCTTTTTCTCTTTTTTCGCTGTTTTTTGAGTGTAAAACGTCAACATTCGTCCCGCATTCGTCCCGCACTTTTTGAATCTACCCCTCAAGTTGCTTTTTTCAAGTTTTTTTCTTCAGGAATGGTCTAATTGTATGTCTCTATCCCTGTGATTTGGCAGGAAATAGGAGCCTCGGACGCATCACGGACGTTTTTCGGACGCTCCCCGGACGGATAGAAAGCTTGCAATTTGAGGCTCCTCGGACGTTTCGGACGCTTTGTCGCAATTTATTTTTATATACGCGACATGCGCACACGCGCGCGAGGCTGTGCCCAAAGGAAGGAGGTCATACACCCCTGCTGTATCCATAAGTCAACCCGAACTTTTCCGAACTTGTTCCGAACTTCCTCCGAACATGATTAGCCTCAAAAATGGCAAAGTTAGGAGGAAAAGATTGAAAAAGATGTGCAGACAAACCATTCTTATCATCTAAACAGTAACATTACACGGAGGATACCATGAGAGTTGATGCTTTTCTGAATGCGTTCGATGCCATTGCCGCGAGTGTTGGACTTGCGTAGACTCCCCAGAAGATAGCCCAACTGCACAGTAAAGGTAAGAAGGCGCTAACTGTCGCGGATATCAGTCATGGCTCCATTTGTCTTATCCATGGATTCTTGGGACGGTAGTGGGACGGATTTAGGGCAGGTAAATAGCAGAGAAATGAGCGTGTGGGACGGATGGGACGGATATTTTGATTTCTTATTACATGCGTTACATGCGCCTGCGCGCGTGTAAGCGCGCATAAGTTAAGCTCGGACATTTCGGACACATATTTTCAAGTCCTTATAAGGGCAGATAAAAAACGCTATTTCTCTCCGGACATTTCGGACCGTTTTTCAGAACTCTTATATAGACACCTTTTTGCGATTCTATCTCTCCGGACATTTCGGACATATTTTTTTTTTACTTACGCGTGTGGAAAAAAGTATATATATTGGACAATGGCAGGGGACATATGTATTTTTTTGTTCCTGATAAGGAGTTTGAAAAAAGTGTCCGTTTTGTCCGTAAACCTCCAGGATCACGATACAAGATTATATGACTCTCATCAACGAATAAGTTCATAACTCTGGGCGGGACGGATCAATCCCGCATAAAAACCATGTCGAACATATTAAAAAAATCAAAATCTCTTGAGTTTGACGCCATATGGGACAACTACATCATACAGGCTGTCCCCGTAAGCGAGGCAAGACAGCAACTATATAAAAGCAGAGTCCGGCAATTTATACTCTGGCTTCGGGGCAAACAGATCAAAAAGGCAAAAGATATCACCCTGTCAATACAGCGGGAATATATCGCTTTCCTTCTGTCTGCTCCCGGAGTGACACAGGGAGAACATATCCGGTGTTTGCGGCGGATTTTTGAAATATCCGAAATCAGAATTTTTCAAAACGTAAAAATTCCGCGCGGACCATCCATCCCGCACGAAATTTTCAGCGAATCTGAAATTGCATTGATCCGGAAACATGTAAAAGGATATCTACGCGATATTTTTATGACCGGGTTATATACAGGATTGCGGAAAAAGGATATCTGTCTGTTGAAAAAATCAGAAGTGAATCTGGAAAAATGGGAAATATCACTCAAAATGAACAAAACACAGAAAATGGTTCAGGTCCCGGTCCTGAAACCGCTCCGCGATTATCTCCGTTCCGCGATTGCCCGCAGCCGGAACGATTATGTATTCCCGGCGCTGGCGGAAATCTATCAGGATAAGCCGTGCAGAATCACCCATAATTTTATTTATCTTTTGCGCCGGATCGGGATTCAGAATATCCGTCAGAATGACAGCAGAAGACATTGCAGCGCAAATCTGAAAGGGATTCATAGCCTGCGGCATACCTTTGCATATCTGGCAGGGAAAAGCGGCGTATCGGCGTATATTTTACAGGCTACGCTCGGACACTCCAGCGCCAAAATGACAGAACATTATCTGAAACATGCGACAGAGGAGGATAAACGCCGTTGCCTGCAACAAATTGAAGACTACCTGGAGCATCTGAAATGACTGAAAAATCACTTCTTTTCTAAAACCATTAAAACCGGAGATTCTAAAATCGGATTCTAAAACCATTAAAACCGGAGATTCTAAAATCACTTTTATCTCTTAACTCTTAAGTGAAAGTTGTTTACCTTTTTTCCCTTACTGAAAAAGGAGATATGATTATGTCTGCAACTTTCCGAGGAAAAACACAACTTGACACTTCCGGAATGCGGCGCGGGCTTGCGCAAATGCGCCGCGATATCCGGAAATTTTCAAAAGAGGTAAACCGGATGTCCGGTAAAGTGGGCGCACCGGTAAAACCCCGTTATCAGTTAATCCGCGTCCATTACCGCCCGAATCTGGAATCACTGAAATCGGCTTTCAAGGCAGGGAAAAGAATGGCGGACACGTTCCGGCAGTCCGTGTCTGCGCCGTTCCGGGAGCTTGCCGCGAATATGGAACGCACGATCAGACGCGCATCCCTGGCGGCACTGGCAATCTCAGGGCTCGGCGTGCGGAATGTGTTTCAGTATGAGGCGATTCAGGAACAGTTTACCGTCCTGATGAAAGACTCGGAAGCGGCAAAAAAACGTGTGAAGGAATTGGCGGAACTGGCGAAACAGTCGCCGTTTTCGCTGACAGACTATACGCAGGCGGCAAAGACGCTCTATGCGGTTGGCAACGAAGCGCTCGGGACGAATGAAATGATCCAGAAAGTCGGCGACAGCGCTGCCGCAATGGGCGTTGACATGTGGCAGGCGTCGATTTGGGTGGCGCGCCTTTACAACTCCCTGAAATCGGGTTCCGGCGTCGGCACCACGGCGGACGACATGATGCGCGTCGGAATGCTGACCGCCGAGAACTACGCTAAAATGGTGACGGGCTCCCGGCGCGGAATGCCGTTTGAAGATTTGTGGGCTCTGGCAATGAAGGATTTGAGCCGGTTTGAAGGCGGAATGGAACGTCTTGCAAAAACCGGAACCGGAAACTTTATGAAACTCCGCGACAACATCCATATGGCAAGCATTGACATGTTCGGCGGCATGGCGGACAGCCTGAAAGACGTTCTTTACACCCTGGATGTCAAAATGTCGGAAATGTTCAAAAACAATACGTTCAAGGAGTGGGGCGCTAAAATCGGCGACATGACGCGCAAGGCGTTGAACTTCATCGGCCGCCTGATTGAAACATGGAAACGGCTTGCCCCGGAATCCAAAGCCGCAATGAAAAAAATTCTGATTTACGGCGGCGCGTTTGTGGCTGGAATGCGGACAGGATTGATCCAGCCGCTTGTCTCCCTCACATCCGGACTCGTTCAAACCGCATTCGCCGGAATGGGCTTCATCGGAAAAAGCGCGGTCGCTGCGACGGGTCTTGTCATGACCGCCGTAAAACCGCTGTTCAGTCTTGCCGTTGCTGGAATCAAAGGGCTTGTGCCGCTTGCCTCCGGGCTTTTTAAAAGCCTGATCGCAAATGCAAATCCGGCGTTTCAGCTTCTCTTTTCCAAGATCGCAATGCTGAAAGCGCTTCCGGCAATCCTTGCAACCGGCGTCGGCGGATGGGGCATCGGCAGAATCCTCGGCGAAATGCTGAATCCTGCGGAACTGGATAAACGAATCACGGCGGCGCGGGAAAATCAGAAAGAGATGAAGCGCATGATGGATGAAGCCGGAACCAATGACAAGCTCATGCTCTACCAGAAAAAATATCTGGGATATCTTGAGGAGGAGAACAGACTCCGCAAACAGGCGGAGGAAGTCAAGCTGAATCCCTGGAAGGCGGCGCGGAACGTACTGAAACGGGAATTGATCGACCCGCTGTATCACATGACCGGCTCCCTGTTCGATAAGGGAATGAAGACCGTAAAAGATAAAGGCGGCGCGGCTCTGAACGCCCTCGCCGGTCAGTTCATGAACAAGATGAAAGCGATCATTGCCAAAGGAGCCGGAATTTCCCTGGAGGACTTCAACAGAGTTCTTGATGATTTGAAAAAAAACTTTGAATCGACAAAAGGGTTCGAGTGGCTGAAAGCCCCGAAACTTCCAAGCATCCGGAAGCAGCTCCAGACAAAAGAGGCATTGGACGACGTGCGGAAGATTTACGCTTATACCCTGCGCGGCATCTACGCAGGCGGCAGAGGGTTCCGCTTCGCAAACAGCCGGAATGGAGGCTTCGCAAAATTCAAAACCTTTGCGGATCGCCGGAACGTCAGACGGCTTGACAGTCAGCTCGATGGTGGACCGTCCGCGCCGGATCGCGGCAATCTTGCGGGACGCTCTGATGTGGAACCGGCTCCCGCGCCGGTCAAACGGCGGAATTCGATGAAGCCGCGAAGACCGCAAAAGATCAACGGTGTGGAAATCAACGGCAAAATCCCGGAGAACGTGGAGAGTGCCCCGTCCCGTTCGCCCAAAGAGACAACATGGGGCGGCATCCCGTTTAAACGTATTCCCTGGACTCCGGAGAATTACCGGAAAGCGGTTCCGCACGTGGATTTGTCGGGGATGGTTCCGTCCTATATGCCGAAGTTTGCACCGTTCGCAATTCCAAAAATCTTTGGAAAAGCCCATGATCCCGCATCAATCATAGCCGGAGCGATGACGCCGAAAACCGGACCGAAACAGGAACCGAAAGCTCCGAAAGAAGTAACGGACGGCTTTGCCGCGACAAACAATTTCCTCAGGGAAATCCGTGACAAAGTCAGGACTCTTGACGGCACCGCAGTATACGCATAAAGCTTTCTACAGATTTTCTACAGAAAGTCAAAGAAAAACACCTGTTTTTGTTACCAAAAGCAGGGGTTTTTGAACTCAAAAAATTGGTAGCGGATTTGTTGCAAAACTAAAATTCATCTCTGTTTTCCACCCCAACCCGCCAGCATTTTATCTATTTGTCCTTCTCCATTGCCGCCAATAGATGTTCAGTAAATATCGTTTTTCTGTACTTACTATGCACTTTGCGACCACGCATCGGAATAATATTCGGAACAATGCCAGCTTTTATGGTATTGTTCTGATTGTAACTTGACATTGTTCCTTTTGGATGTATAGTAATGTTGAGAAAATGAACTCCGGAGGTTAAAAATGGCAAATACTATGACGGTACAAGAGGTAGCAAAGCTGTGGGGATTGACACCCCGCAGAATTTCTACTCTTTGCAAAAGTGGTCAGATCGCTGGTGCTGAAAAGCAAGGCAGGTCATGGCTGATTCCTGCATCCACCCCGAAACCGGCAGACCGGCGGATACGTTCCGGTGCGTATATGAAAAATGTGCGGCCAGTCAATCTTCCGCTTCCCATTGGGATCTCCGATTATCGTCTTGCTTCCTCCGAATATTATTACATCGACAAAACAATGATGATTAAGGAGTTCCTCGATGAACGCCCGATGGTGTCTTTGTTTACCAGACCTCGCCGTTTTGGTAAGACTCTAAATATGGATATGCTCCGGACGTTCTTTGAAAAGAGCAGCGAAGATACATCTGTATATTTCAAGGATAAGAAAATCTGGGCTTGTGGAGAAAAATACCGGGAGTACCAAGGAAAATATCCGGTTATTTTTGTTTCGTTCAAAGACGTAAAATGTGAGACATGGTTCGATACTTACGACAATATTTATAAACTTCTGCAAAAAGAATTTGAACGTCATTTAGAGCTGATGGATAGCTCAATCCTGAATCAGTATGACAAACAGAAGATGAGCGATTTCTTATTAGGCAAGGCTAATGAAAACGATATTATGGCAGCATTTGCGACTCTTTCCGAACTGCTGGACAAACACTATGGAATTGCTCCGGTTATTATCATCGACGAATATGACACTCCGATTCAGCAGGGACACGTATGCGGATTCTATGATTCGGTAGTCCGTTTCATGCGTAATCTTTTCTCTGGCGGACTGAAAGACAACAAGCACCTTTCTTACGGATTCCTGACCGGGATTCTCCGTGTTGCCAAAGAAAGCATCTTCAGCGGATTAAATAACCTCAAGATCAATACGATCCTTGAAAACAAATACAGTGAATATTTTGGATTCACAACGGAAGAAGTTAAGGAAATGGCGCATTATTACAGTGCTGACGATAAGTACGGTGAAATCTGCGACTGGTATGACGGCTACCGTTTCGGAAAAACGGAAATCTTCAATCCGTGGTCGGTGATCAACTATTTCAGCAATGGCTGCGAGCCGCGAGCCTTCTGGCAATCCACCGGCAACAATGAGATCATTGGTGAAGTTCTAGCAAATGCGGACAATTCGATCTATGAGAAATTACACGACTTGTTGCAGGGAAAATCTATTTTGTCTTATCTCGATACAGGAGTAATTTACCCACAAATTCAAAACAATCCATCGTCCGTATACAGCTTTCTGCTGGTCGCCGGATATTTGAAACTGGAAAAGACGGAACCGTCATTCAACGGGGATTTTATGGGCGAACTGGCGTTGCCGAATAAGGAGATTGCTTTCGTTTATAATAAGGAGATATTGCAAAAACTTTCCAATATCATCCCCCAATCCACGACGATCTCTATTCAGGAGGCTCTGTATTCCGGCGACAGTGAAAACTTGCAGAAATACCTGCGTAAGCTTCTTCTGGAATCCGTCAGCGTTTTCGATACTGCCCACGAGAACTTTTACCACGGGTTAGTCCTCGGACTCTGTGCCATGCTGGATAATTGCTACGAAGTAACATCCAATCGAGAAGCAGGAGAAGGTCGTTATGATATTTGCCTGATCCCCCGGCAGATACGTCTGCCCGGAATCCTGATCGAACTGAAAGCCAGCAAAGATTGTAAGGAAGATCACCTGAAATCACTGGCAAAAGAAGCCTTGAATCAGATCGATCAGAAACTCTACGCCCAAGCCTTCTCCAACGGCAAAGCCTCCCATATTGTAAAATATGGAGTCGCCTTTAGCGGTAAAAAAGTTGAAATTGAAACAGAAAACAATATTTCCGATTAATGGGTCATAATTGTGAATGTGTCAAGATGGGCTTGGCACATGAGAAAAAGAGTTATTTACAGGAAAAAGCCAATCTTTTTGAAATTGGCTCAAAAACTAAAGACATGCTTCCGAATAAGAACGGCACAGGTATCAAGGAGTAAGCAGGAATGGCAGGAAGTGGCGTTCAAGCAGAAATCAAAAAACTGGCAGAGAAGGTTGCCAAGGAAGTCCTCCGCAACCACTCTATGATAAAACATGCTGCCGTATGGCATAAGCAAATGCAGGATACCCAACGGAGCATCCTGCAAAAATTTGACAGTTTTGAGATGCGTCTCAAACGGTTGGAGCATGATTGTGCCGAGATTTTTGAGAGAATAGAAGCTCTGGAATCCGGGAAGCGAACTGTTGCGGCAAAAAAAGAAATCCCAATTGTAAATGAAGCTCAGGCAATGAACGGAACTCAGTTAAAACGCCTCCGCATGAAACGCCCACTGACTCAGCAGCAACTTGCAAGTCTGCTCGGAGTAAGTGTGGCACGGCTGGGAAATTGGGAAAAGGGACGGCGACCGATCCCGGCAGATGTTGTTGCACAAATAAAAGAAATCATGTCATTCAGAGCCTCAGAACTCCGCAGCATTGCAATTAGGAATGACCATTACCTGAAAAACCAGCTCGTTTCAAAGTCAAAGAAAGAAGTCTCGGCAAAACATGCTTTCTTGCGGTCAATGCTGACCGGCGAGGATCTAAAAAAAATCCGCCAGAATCTTAACTTTACCCAGAAAAAGATTGCCTCTTTGATTGGTGTTCCCGATAAAACATATCAAGGTTGGGAAGCAGAACGAGTTCATATGCCGGACAAATATACTGCCAGAGTTCAGGAAATCGCCCGGATGCATGGAACAGATACGTCCATTCCTGCTCAAGAACCATCTAACTTGGCATCTCCGTTCATAGTGAAGCCTCAAAACACTCCGTCTCCGATTACCGGGGCTGAATTAAAAGCGCTTCGCCTGTCGCTGAATCTTGCTCAAAGACAGATTGCCCCCATGATTGGGATTTCCATGGACACCTACAAGCTCTGGGAACAGGGGAAAAAGAGTATGCCGGACAGATATATTGCAAAAGTCCGGGAATTGCACCAGACTGTACCACAAACAGATTCGCGTGTTTTAGCTTCACGTTCTAAAAACACTCCATCTCCGATTACAGGCGCAGAATTGAAAGCACTTCGTCTGTCGCTGAATCTTGTCCAGAGGGAAATAGCTCCCATGATCGGTGCGCCCATGGATACCTATAAACTTTGGGAACAAGACAAAAAGAGTATGCCGGACAGATATACTGCAAAAGTCCGGGAATTGCAGCAGACGGTCAAGGAAGTCCCATCTTCTCCTGTTCCGACACAAACCCGTCCTGCTTCTAACCGTTCCGGTAATAGCTTTACAGTGAAACCGTTATCGCCAATAACAAAGGTGGAACTGAAAGCAATCCGGGAAAAGATGAATCTCTCCCAGGCTAAGTTTGCCAAGGTAATGAAGGTGAGCCAGTCTATATATAATTATTGGGAACAGGGGGTACGCAATATGCCCGATGAATATACCGAAAGGGTTCTGCAAATCGCAAAACAGGTCGGATTTGAACTGTCTGCCGTACAACCAGCCATTCAGAAGACCGCTCCGCAGAAGAAGATCCGCTCCGGCGCAAGAAAACCTGTATCTGCAACTACTGCCACCGAGTTAAAGTCTATCCGTAATGCCTTAGCTCTTGGTCAGCGGGAGTTTGCCGACAAGATCGGTATTTCAATGACCGTGTATAAACTCTGGGAACAAGGCAAGAGACTCATGCCGGATGAATATACGGCGAATGTGAAACTGTTAGCAAAACAGGTTGATCCGGCAAAATTAGCGATTCAGAAAGCGGAACAGCAAAGCCGGAGACATAGCTTTGCCCGGAAGCCTGTATCTACAATTACCGCTGCCGAGTTGATGTCTATTCGCCAGAGCAAGAAACTTACTCAGAATGAATTTGCCGACAAGATCGGTATTTCCATGTCCGTATATAAACTCTGGGAACAGGGAAAAAGACTCATGCCGGATGAATATACGGAAAATGTTATGAAAATTGCGAACGGTACGATTCCGGCAAAAATAGAAATAAGAAAACGTCCTGCACAAAAGAAAACATTGCCGATTCCACAGAACCTGTCGCCCCACCAGTCTCCGTTAACTGCATCGGACTTGAGAACAATCCGTGAAGCGGCAAGGCTGTCTCAAAATCAGTTCAGCAAGATATTGGATGTGCCAAGGACTACTTATTTGTCTTGGGAACAGGGCAAATCACATATGCCTGACCGTTACACAGAACAGTTAAGAGAGATTGCTGCAAAAAATAATATTGTAACTCTGACTGATATAAAGGCTGAGTTCAAAAAATGCCGGGAAACGTTTAATGTGGGAACTGTCGAAATGGCTCGTGCCTTGGAAGTCCATCCCGAAACATACGCCGCATGGGAAAGTGATCCTCAAAAGGACATTCCCCAGAAATATATCGACAGACTCCGTCATCTGACAACCCTTCCGGATGCGGTACGGGAGCAGTTTTTCCAACGACAAGAAAAAAGATTTAGTAAATGACTCCTGAAATTCCCTATTGGATCAACCTGACGCCAACGGTCCGGCAACAGATGCGCGCGGCCTATGAACTGAAAGAATTCAGAGCCTGTGTCCGTGAATTGACAGCCGTACCTCTGGAAGAACAGGTCATGGCAGAAAATGAATATCTTTTCGCGGAGAACAGATTGTTTTATAACCGTCTGTCAAAAAATGATACTGTTCTGATTCACATCCCACTGGATAACTGCCGCATTCTGTACCGCCATGCGCGAAAACTGCATGAATGTCATCGGCACTACATGACTTTGTTCCGATACGATGATTTACGGATTATTGCTTCTGATTACGAAAAAGATCCACCAAGTCCGAAGAAAAACAGTATTTCACTGGACATGGAACAGCTGATCGTAGACATGGCACTTGAAAATCCCCTATGGGGAGTACCGCATATCATGACATCCATGCGGAATATCGGCTATTGGGAAACAAAGATGCACCATGTCACCAGTGCTTTGAAGCGGAATTATATCCCGACAAGTAAACTCCGCCGTTCCAAGGGTGTCTCCTGGGACTATCTGCTCCCGACGCTTCAAATGCTTCTGGCGGAGGATGATGACTTTTCCAGCCGCTTTGTAAAACTGGAAAATATGCCGAAAAATCCGTATAGCGCACCGCACAAACGGCTGATGAAGTTTATCCGGACAGCTAAGATCTCTCCGAATACATTGGAACTGAACCGTTATCTGCGTATGGAAAACACTATTCTGACCGGATATTTCTATCGGAAAAACAAAGAGTTGCATCTGACCATTGATGAAAAGCGGCAGCTTGCCAAACCCGCATCGAAACTGCATGGGCTGAATAAACGACAGGTTCCGCTGCTGACGCCGAGTCAGATCGTACAATACTGCCGGAAGCAGACTGCCAAAAAATATTCTTCAAAATGCCCGACAAAAACGAGAGGCAAAGCGGACAGCGATTTGCTGTCTGTCCGGCAGCTTCCGGAATTCCTTTCAAGGGAGATTGAGGCGAACCGGATAAAGTCTCGACAGGAAGCAGTTCAGCTTGTTCATAAGCATTTCGGCAAGAAGATTCCCGTATTCCGGATACTCAACGTACTGTATGACCTTGGTTATTTCACAGAAAGGAAAAAACGGAACGGCATATCGTGGCGTGAATTCAAGAAAACGTATGCCGATGTTACATGGGCTGGCGACTTCTTCACCGTGGAAGTTCTCAGCAAATACGGTATTCTGACTTATCAGGTTATGTTTTTTGTGCATCTTGGGTCCGGAGAAGTGTTCATTGCCGGGGCATCTCCCCATGCAACATCGGAATGGGTAATCTCCAAAATCAAGCAGTGGACAGATGCAGACAGTCCATTCGGAACGTCTGCCAAGTTCCTGATCCGTGATTGTGACCGCCGCTATACCAAAGAGGTGGACTGGTATTTTACTTCTATCGGAGTTCTGCCGCGCAAGATAACACCGGCCGCTCCGGTTATGAACTGTCAGGCAGAAATCTTTGTCCGGCAGATAAAACATGAATGTCTGAATCAGCTTCCGATATTCTCTGAACATCAGTTGAAAATGCTGTTAGAAAATTATCAGCTGTATTACAATACCCAGCGTCCCAATATCCGGGCAAAGGGCGGTTACATCCATAAAGATGACAGACATTGGCGGCACGAAGGGGAGATTGTAAAAGAGTCTCTGTTGCCCGGTATCCTGAACTTTTACTATCGTGAGGCGGCATAATATGAATATGGAAGAACAGAATCCTGCTGCAATAAAAGTGCTGTTCCTCGACATGGATGGCGTTTTGACAAGGGGAGCGACAATGCAAAGCCGGAACGTTACCGCTACGATTACCGGTGGTCGAATCCGGCAGACCGGTTTGATTTATACTATGTCGATCCGGAACTTGCGGCTCGGATTTCAAAACTTGTATCGGATTTCAACTTGTTTATTGTATCTTCAGCCACGTGGCGAATCGGAAAGGCCGTGGATGACTTCAAAACGCGACTGACAAACCGTTTTCTGCCGGGTGACAGGATGATTGGTTTTACTCCGGACGGAGAGTCGGAAGGTATGATTCGCGCCGATAAGATCCGTTACTGGATTCTGAACAGCGGTTATGATATTATTCGCTATATCGTACTTGACGATGAGGTAAAAGCGAATTATAATACCAAGGTCGGAAGTTTTTTTTGAACATCGTATTACAAGGGCTATACAGAAAGAATCGACCGGCAAGTGCGAAAGTATCTGGAGAAAGTGAAATGAAGATATTGTTGATATCAGGAGTTTTGAGTCTGCGTTTGCATGTAGTTGTAATTAAAATGCAATTAAGTTGCAATTGAGCAATTCAAAACTATTTGTCCTTCTCTACGCCTGAAAATAATGGCACTATTTCCCGGAAGAAATCTTTGCTCCACAATTCCAGTTCCCGTGGATCTTTGATGAAAGGCAAAACGTCAGCTTTCAACATATCAATATCCGCAGATTCAACAGCGGTAAACAGGAGATTGTGCAGTTTTTCAAGCGTTAATGGCGCAGATTCTGTATAGTTGCCGGATTGACGCATGCGTTCTTCAAGATGCGAAAGTCGGACCTGCGGATAGTTCCCCGCATACCAAACCATATCGTACCAATCCCGTCCCTTTGAACGGTTGCGCCATTTGCGACACAGAACCGCATGGAGTTTGCCTGCAAGCAAATCAGGTGTGGTGTAAACTCTGACCGAATGCGGAAACGGTCGGAGCAATGTCTTTACTGTCGTCTGAAAGCCCGGTGGCGGATCAATGTCGATTTCCAGCTTGATTTTTAATTCAGTCTTGGAGTGAATACGACTGGTGATCCCATTCGGCAGACCAATGGAAATCAGTTGCATTTTTGTATTAGTTTTCAGAAATGCGGATTCGATATTGGTATGATGAACCTTCCCTTTTGTCACAAATTCCGTTGAAAAGCCAAATGACTCAAGTTCCCGTTTTATCGCTTTGGAGTATGTTGACAAGTGGAACTCCGGATTCGGAGAAAGCAGCGAAAAATCCAGATCCTCCGAACTGCGGTTCAATCCGTAAAGAATGCGCAGAGCCGTTCCACCATAGAAAGCAGCATGTTCAAAAAACTTGCCCCGCCATAAACCCTGCAACGCCAGTTCCTGCATGATTTCTCGAATTGCATTTATGTAGTCGTTTTCGTTTTCACAAGTGTATCGGTTTAACATTTGCTGAATGGATGGATTCATGCGTAATTCTCCTCTAAAAACCGGACAAGTTTCTTCTGGCGTCCGGTAGAATTTGCATTTAATGCACTCAAAATATCCGGATTCAATCCAGAAAGAGATTCTTCGTCAATGCGTAGATCATCCAGCAGATATTCCCTGATATTTTTTCCGTCAAAACGCTTGTCCGTAAGAGCCTTGTCATAAACCGCCTTTTCCTTTGATGCCATAAGAAAACTGCCTCCTGGCGTTTCCATACACTCGATTCCCGTGGAATAATCGGCTGCATTCCGTTGAAAATAGGCGAAGTTCCCGACCGGGGTAGAAAATCTTCTGGGGCGTCCGGTGGTCATGGAGGTCACCAGTTCTACCCGTTCAGGGATCAAACCGTAATAGGAAAGAGCATAATCACTGCTTACATAACTCGGACCATAAATCATATTGGCAAGCACACACGGATTCAGAGGGGAACGGCGAAGATATTCAGGAAAGGTATAAATTCCCTTCTTGATCCGGATGATTTCACCGGATGCAAGCAAGCGCCCGATCTTTGCCCGGATATTGCCATATCCGGATAAAACATCGATTAATTGAGCGTAATCAAAGACATCGCTCTCAATAAGTTGTCTGATTCCAATATTCATAAATGTCCAGTAAGTATCGTTTTTCTGCACTTACCATACATCAATTTGCCGATTTGTCAAGAAAAATTAACACTCAGAATACAAACAAGCTCAAAGAGATGTAAAAATGTCAACATCATGTGCAATCGGGATGGAACTATCGGACGGCTCGGTCAGGGCAGTCCGGTGACATTGGGACGGCTATGTTGCCGGAGTCTGTTTTGATAGAAAAAAAATCGATCCATCAATATCAATAATATGATGATTTACCGGATGCTGAAAAGTCCTCTGTATATCGGACGTGTCCCTCATAAAAAGACCAGTTATCCGGGAGAACATGAAGCCATTATCTCTCAGGATCAATGGGATAAGGCGCAGGAGATATTGAACTCACATTTGCGGTACGATGCCAGACGGCGGAGTCCAAAGCTGCAGCCGTTTGCCGGACTGGTATATTGCGGTCATTGCGGCGGTGCGGTCACCTTGAGCCACACCGTCAAACATGGCAACCGGAGATACAGTTACTACATCTGCAACGAGGATACCAAGCGCAACTTCAGCATCTGTCCCACGCCGCGGATTCCGGCTGCCGACTTTGAAACGCTGGTAATAAAAGAGTTGACCGTCGTTTTGAAAACTCCGACTATGCTGGCACAAGTAGACAGCAGATTGGAAGAGTTCGGCACTGGTTCCGCTATCGCAGTCAAGGCACTGGAAAATCTGACCGCTCTGTGGGACGTTATGTGTCCGGCGGAACGGTATGCGCTGATTCATGCCATTGTGCAGAAAATCACCATCTTTCACGACCATATCAGAATTGACTTTAACAAAGAGGGCATCGTGACTTTGCTCACTGAAGCCGGAATGGAGAAATGCAATGAATAAAATCGAAACCGATGACACGGGAGCGGTGTTTATGAACATTCCCTGTCAGCTCCGCAAAAGCGGCAAGCGGGTGATGCTCATTGGTGCAGAAGCCAGCTTTGAAGAGTTCAAAAACGAATCGCTGGCACGTTCCATTATGAAAGCCTGCCAATGGACACGGCTCCTGGAGTCCGGAAAATTCAACACCGTCTTGGAACTCGCCAATGCCGTAAAAATCGACCGCTCCGCCGTAGCCAGAACGCTTTCATTGGTCAACCTTGCCCCGGACATTGTGACGGCAATATTCAACGGCACAGCCCCGGACACACTGACCTTCGCAAAACTGGTCACCGGCATCCCCGATGACTGGCAGGAACAACGGAAACAGTTCGGCATGGCGTAATACCGCAAATCCCGATTGTCATTCAGTATTGAGTGGCTGTCGGGATTTTATCTATTGCAAACAATGAAAATTTAACCCGAACCGGGCAAGATATTTGCTTAAACGATCAGAATCATTGTTTGAACGTTTTCCGGTTCTTGACACGGCAAACAACTTTTTGCCCGCCTCGGACAAAGAAGATGATGCGCGGCAGATCTTAATGACATATTTCAGTTGCACTACATCAAAAAGGTCAAAACGATCTTCATAATCTTTCCCCAGCAGTTCAATCAAATCGTCATTCAATGGTGCAGTACAACTACGGTTATTTCTGGCAATTTCTTCATTGACTGTATCGAGGTCGATCCGTCCTCCGGATGCCAGCGTTGCCATTCGAGTTACCATGGCATTGAGTTCCCGAAAATTGCCCGACCATAACTGGTCCGGCGAAAGGGCAAAATCCAGAAAACGTGTTCTTGCTTCCTTGTTGAATGTTACATGCTTGCCGCTTTTTTCTGCGAAACGCTGTAACTCATATTCCAAATTTGGTTCAATATCTTCTCTGCGTTCGGCAAGTCCCGGTAGCTCAAAGTGCCACAAATTGATTCTCGCCAGAAGGTCTGCGCGAAATTTGCCTGATGCAACATCATGGAATAAATCCCGATTAGTTCCGCAGATCAGCTGGAATGAGCTGCTTTCTTCCCGGTCGGCTCCTAATGGTAAAAAGCGTTTTTCTTCGACCGCCCGCAGCAGCATTGCCTGCTCATCCTGTCCAAGTTCCCCCACTTCATCCAGAAAGAGAACACCGCCGTCAGCACTTTTCAGCAGGCCGGGACGGTCAGCTACCGCTCCGGTAAAAGCTCCTTTTTTGTGACCGAACAGTGTACTCATTGCCTGATCGCCGCGCAGAGTCGCACAGTTGACCTCAACAAAATTGCCTTTGAGTTGATTATTCAACTTTTTTAATTCAAAAATCCGGCGGGCAAGCTGTGATTTTCCGGCTCCGGTCGGTCCGGTAAGCAACAATGGTTCTGCAGAACGGATGGCGACCCGCTCAACCGTTTCGATCAGCGTATTAAAACGACGGTTGCGGGTGGAAATACCGGATTTTAGAAAGTCAAGATCGTTACGGCGTTCTTCGGCAAAACGTTTAGCCAAGAGATCGTAACGGGAAAGGTCAAGATCGATCAAATTATAACTTCCGGCGGCGCAATTCCTTCGGGTCGGCTGGGTTTGAATCAGTTTCCCCGGCAGGTGATGGGATTCATTCAGCAAGAATAGACAAATTTGCGCCACATGGGTTCCGGTGGTGATGTGGATGTAATATTCGTTATCATCAGCGGAAAAATTCTTGTCGAGACTGAATTCATGCAATTTGCAATAAACCTCTTCAAAATCCCATGGATTATTGAAGTCGATAACTTCTCCGATAACTTCCGTATCCGGTGAACAAGTGGCAATATCAGCCCTGATACGTTCATACAGATCGGAAAAACTGGTTTGATAAATCAGATAGTAACGGTCAAAGTGCAGATCTTCCTGCATCGCCAACGCAACCGACGGACGCCACATATTCCAGCGGCCGTCGCCGCGTCCGTGAGCATCCAGTGTACTGCCTAAAAGAGAAATCAGAATTTTCATTTTTATAATTATTTATAGGATTTATATTGTTTTTATAGAAAATAATATAGCGTTGTGCAGTTTTTTTCAAGAAGAAAACCGGTTTTTAGGGTAATTTTTTATTTTTCGACAAGTTGGCACACTTTTTGCTAATATGTTTTCTGGAACTCAAGTTAACAGAGGTAATATAAATAAAAAAATACAATTATGAGGGAAAATGAACACCGTAATATTCAAATGGAATCCTGCAATTTCATCGTATTCAATGAGCGATTTTTTGAATTCCATCATAGAAACAGAGGAGGATGCAAACTGGAGCGTTTGGGATCACAGCGACATCTCCGATGGGGATCGATTTTTCATGTTGAAAGTTGGCTGTGGAATCAATGGTATCGTTGCCAGCGGTACTATAACCTCGGCTCCTTATCAGGATAGCGATTGGAGAGGGGATAATCGTAAAGTCTTTTATTGCGACTACAAGGCTGACGTGATCATCAATCCGGAGACCTTTGATCTCCTTTCAAGTGATGTTCTCAAGCAGGAGATCCCAAATTTCGACTGGCATGGCGGACATTCCGGAGTTATACTGCCTGCAACTGACGCCGAACGGTTCATCACCTTATGGAATAAATATTTGCAGGAAAATTTCCGGGGATTTCTGCAACGCATGGCGGATATAGAAAAGAAACGGTTCTGCAACGACCAGATCTTTATCTGTAAATCCGTATTTTATGAACTTGTAATCAAGGAAACAAGCCATGATTGAAATTGATGGAAGTTTTGGTGAAGGCGGAGGACAAATCCTTCGCACCGCACTGAGTTTGGCCAGTGTGACCGGCGAAACGGTACACTTTACCGACATCCGTAAAAATCGGCACAAACCGGGGCTGATGTATCAACACCTGACTTGCGCCAAAGCGGTCGCTGAAATCACCGGCGGGGTTTTGAACGGTGCAGAATTAAATTCGCAGGAAATGATCTTCACCCCCGGTAGTATAGCTCCCGGTAACTACCGTTTTGTTGTCGGAACTGCCGGAAGTGCGATTCTGGTGGCACAAACCGTATTGCCATGCCTCTTGTTCGGATGCGAAAAATCGAAAGTCGAGATCTGCGGCGGAACTCATGTGGCAAATGCACCGATATTCGATTTTTTCCAATCAGTCTACCTGCCATGTTTGCAACGCATGGGAATTGAGGCATCTGCTACGCTGGATCAAGTCGGATTTTATCCCGCTGGCGGAGGAAAGATCACCCTTGATATCTCACCGTTGCGGGATTGGAAGAAATTGGAGATCATGAGTTCCGGCACGCTGAAAAAAGCTGCTTTTACCGCAATTAGTCATGGCATCAAATCCGAAATCGGCAGTGATGAAGTGGCGTTGGCTCAACGTGAATTTCCGGAGTTTGAGACAGCGCAGACGGAAGTGGATTCCTGCGGTCCGGGCAATGTGCTTTTGGCCAAATTGGAATATGAAAATATTACTGAATTATTCAGCGTATGCGGAGAATTTAATCAGTCCAGAACCGTAGTCGCAAAACGAGTGATTGGTATGGTCAAATCTTATCAGAAATATGCAGCTCCGGTTTGGCGTTTTCTGGCCGATCAGTTGTTGTTGCCTATGGCCTTGGGAGCCGGAGGAAAATTCCTAACTGTGTCGCCAAGTCAACACACGGAAACCAACATAGCAGTAATCCGGAAATTTATGAATGTACAAATAGATGTGAACAATTTACAAAACGGACAACATATTATTGAGGTAAAAAAATGAAGTGGATCAAAAACGAGAAAAATTACAGAATCCCGATCAAAAGCTGGTGCGAAGAAGTTGAAGACGGAGCATTGAAACAGGCGGAAAATCTTGCAATGCACCCGGCGTTGGTGCGTCACGTGGCTTTGATGCCGGATTGCCATCAGGGATACGGTATGCCGATCGGCGGAGTGATCGCTGTTAAAGACGCAGTTATTCCCAGTGCGGTTGGGGTAGACATCGGTTGCGGCATGGTGGCAGTGGAAACCGATATCCCGGCGGAACGTCTGATGGAAATGAGTTTTCGGCGTATGATTCAGGAAAAACTCAAAGAGAGGATTCCTGTAGGAGATGCCGTTTCCCACAAGGAACCGCAAAATTGGGATGGTTTTGAAAAATATCTGGACAAAAATGGACAGGTAGCCAATTTTGCCAATGCGCTTGACCGGAAAAATCTTGGAACTCTTGGCGGTGGCAATCACTTTATCGAAATCCAGAAGTCCGACACCGGGTTTGTCTGGCTGATGATTCACTCCGGCAGCCGTAACCTGGGAAAACGCATAGAGGAGTTTTACCATCACCGGGCAAGGGCATTGAACGAGCGTTTCCATGTACAGCTTGCCGATCCGAATCTGGCGTTTTTACCGATTCAGGAGCCGGATGGACACAATTATTTCCGTGACATGCAGTTTGCGCTTGATTATGCACAGGAAAATCGCCACCGGATGATGGCGGTGATGAAAGAAACCATTGCCGGATTTATTCCCGAAACAAATTTTTTACGTGAGGTCAACATCCACCATAACTACGCCGCTTTTGAAACCCATTTCGGAGAGACGCTTTGTATTCATCGCAAGGGTGCGACCAGTGCGAAGCAGGATGAAATCGGAATCATTCCTGGTTCCATGGGAACGGCAAGTTATATCGTTCGGGGATTGGGAAATCTGGATTCGTTTATGAGTTGCTCTCACGGGGCCGGACGACGCATGAGCCGTATCGCCGCATGCACCAATCTTTCGGTGGAAGAGTGTGACTCAGCGATGACTGGTATCGTTTGTGAGCAATGGAAACCTTATCGGAAATACGGAAAGCACAAAGGGTATTTGGATCTTTCCGAGGCTCCGCAGGCGTATAAATCCATTGAGGATGTCATTGATTCCGAACGTGATCTGGTGACTCCGCTGGTGCGCCTTACGCCGCTTGCGGTGTTGAAAGGCTGAAGCATTAAAACAACATTCCCGGTTGTCATTCAGCATTGAGTGGTAGTCGGGATTTTTTTGTTTTTAAAGGTCAAGTCTCAAAGTTGCGTTTTAGTGAAAAATGGTTATCAAGTAGCGCGGTTAAACAAGAAAACGAGTTTATGATGATATTCAAGGAGTTACAAAGAAGGACCAAGTCCTTCTCCAAAAAGAGAAAACGGAGACGGAGAGACGTTTTCGGTGGATTTTAACGGTTTTCCGAGGGATGCAGAGACTGGCGCAAAACCGCAAAATGTTGCTGTGCAAGGGGAAATCCGGACAAAAAGAAAGCCGTCACTCGGACGGCTGAATTTCAATTGGTAGCGGGGGCAGGAATCGAACCTACTACCTCCAGGTTATGAGCCTGACGAGCTACCAATGCTCTACCCCGCGATAAGTTTTCTTTATCTTGTAGGCTCATACTATACGTGCGATTCCGCATATTACAAGCACTATTCGAAAAAATATTCGATTTATTCGGAAAATAACCGCGTTTTCTTAACTCCACGGTATCTTATCAGACAAATCAATATCTGTAATGTTCCGGCTTATATGGACCATCCACCGGAACTCCAATATAATCCGCCTGTTTCTTCGTCAGAGTCGTCAGGTGAGCTCCCAGTTTCTCAAGATGCAGACGCGCAACTTCTTCATCCAGTTCCTTCGGCAAACGGTAAACCGCTGTTTTCAGGTTCTCCGTCGCAAGCTTGATCTGGGCAAGAGTCTGGTTCGCAAAAGAGCAGCTCATCACAAAACTCGGATGGCCTGTGGCGCAACCGAGGTTCACAAGACGTCCCTCGGCAAGCAGGTAAATACTGTGGCCGTCTTTGAATGTGAACTTATGGACCGGGCACTCGCAACCTTTGATCTCCGTCACTTTCACGCCCTTACAGGCTTTCAGTTTCGCAACCTGAATCTCATCATCGAAATGACCGATGTTGCAGACAATCGCCTGATCTTTCATCTTCGCCATATGTTCAGCGGTGATGATATCCACATTGCCTGTCGTCGTCACATAGACATCCGCCTCGGGAAGCGCCTCCTCAAGCGTCACGACCTGGAGTCCCGCCATACATGCCTGAAGCGCACAGATCGGGTCGATTTCCGTCACAAGGACACGCGCACGTTCATTTTTCAGAGCCTCGGAACATCCTTTCCCGACATCGCCATAACCGCAGACACATGCAACTTTCCCTGAAAGCATCACGTCAAGAGCGCGTTTGATGCCGTCCGTCAAAGAGTGACGGCAACCGTAAATGTTATCGAATTTGGATTTGGTGACGGAGTCATTGACATTGATCGCGGGGAACAGAAGCTCGCCCTTTTCCTCAAGCTGGAGCAGACGGTGCACGCCCGTTGTGGTTTCTTCGGACACTCCGCGCAGTTTCTTTGCAACTTTCGTCCAATGCCCCGGTTTTTCCTTGAGAACGCGTTTCAGCAGATTGAAAATCACCCCCTGTTCCTCACTCTCCGGTTTCTTGTCAAGGAACTTCGCATTCTTCTCCGCCTTGACGCCGAGATGGATCAGCAATGTGGCATCGCCGCCGTCATCCACGATCTGATCGGGACCGGAACCGTCCGGCCATGTCATTGCGCGATAGGTGCAGTCCCAGTATTCTTCAAGGGTTTCACCTTTCCATGCAAACACCGGAATGCCTTCGGCGGCAATCGCGGCGGCGGCATGGTCCTGCGTCGAGAAGATATTGCAGGACGCCCAGCGGACATCGGCGCCGAGTTCAACCAGTGTTTCAATCAGCGCGGCGGTCTGGATCGTCATGTGCAGACTGCCCATGATCCTGATTCCCTTCAAAGGTTTCTGCCTGCCGTATTTTTTGCGCGCAGCCATAAGCCCGGGCATTTCCTTTTCCGCAATGTCGAGTTCCTTGCGTCCGAATGCAGCAAGAGAAATATCCTGCACCTTGTAGTCGGGAGCCGTTACTTTTTTTGCCTTGGGGGCAGTCTTTGCTTTTGCCATGAGTCAGTCAATCCTTATTTACAGCATATTGTTTTTTAATCTTTTCAAATTCTTCTCTGATCGCGGGCCACCGCTCCGGCGGAATCTGGGCGCCAAGCACCTGTACAATCTCCGCTCCGAGCACGGACCCCATTCTGCCGGCGGCTTCCACGCCATATCCGTTCAAGTAACCGTAAAGGAAACCGCCCTGCCAGAGATCCCCTGCTCCGGTCGTATCGACCGCATTCACCAGAACCGGCGGAATCCGGTGATTCACACCGTTTTCGCGGATGAAGGACCCCTCTTTTCCAAGTTTCACCACAACTACGGAACAGTAATGAAACAGATTTTCGGCAACGGCTTCCGGCGAGAACTTTTCGTATTTGCAGAATTCCTTCGCCTCATCTTCATTCGCAAAAATGATATCGACATATTTTTCGAGAAGCTCGTGAAGCTCCGAACGGAAAAGCCGGACCACTTCAAAAGAGGCAAAGTCAAAACTGACAGTGCAACCATGCTTTTTCGCCAGCATCAGAATCTTTTTCACGACTTCGATGAAAAACAGGAGGTATCCTTCCAGATGGACATGTGTAATGCCTTCAAAATCGGCATCGGAAATGTCATCGGCATTGATCGTCGCCGTCGCACCGAGATCCGTCCGCATGGTCCGCTCGGAATCCGGCGTAACAAGACAAAGGCAAGTCCCCGTCGCCGCCGTCGCCGTATATTTGAAAGAGGAGACATCCCCCCCCAGATTACGGTAGGAATCCGTGTAATAACGCCCGTCTTCATCCTTGCCCAGCTTTCCGATAAATGCTGTTTTAAACCCAAGCGTGGTCAAAGCCGAAACCGTATTGAACGCGGAACCGCCGATTGCTTTCGACATTCCTGCCTGATCGAGCTTATCAATCAGACCGTGCTGAGTCTCGGAATTCACGAGATTCATTCCGCCTTTCTCTCCGGCGACATGTTCGGAGAGAAAAGCGTCATCCACTCTGGCAAGAATATCCAGAAGCGTGCTTCCGGCACCCAGAACCTTTATTTTTTCAAAAGCCATGAATATTCCTTCCGGAAATTATTTTTTTCCTGCCGATTTTTTCGCAGTCTTCTTTTCAGCTTTCTTCTTTGCAGGCTTCACGATCTCCTCCTCATCAAGATCGTGGTCGTGCTCACCGCAGCAGCATTCGCAGTCACAGTCGTCATCACAGTATTTTTCAGCTTCGTTGAGAAGTTCTTCGATTTTATCGACTCTCTCCCACGGGAAACCGCTGCGTCCGAAATGCCCGTAAGCGGCGGTATCGCGGTAGGACCAGGTATCGGGATTCTTGAGTCCGAGAGTCTTGATGATGCCTGCGGGAGTCATATCGAACACTGCGCGGACCACTTTTTCAAGGATCGCATCGTCATCAAAAATACCGGTGCCGTAAGTATCGACATTGATGGAGAGCGGCTGTGACACGCCGATCGCGTAAGCAAGCTGGATTTCACACTTCTCCGCAAGCCCGGAGGCTACGATGTTCTTGGCGATGTATCTGCCCATGTAGGCTGCGGAACGGTCCACTTTGGAGGGGTCCTTGCCGGAGAATGCGCCGCCGCCATGGGAACCGACTCCGCCGTAGGTATCGACAATGATCTTTCTTCCGGTCAGCCCGGTGTCGCCGTTGGGTCCGCCGACAACGAAACGCCCGGTCGGATTGATGTGATACTGCACTTTCCCCTTGAGATATTTTGCGGGAATGACTTTCTTCACGACTTCCTTCACGAGTTTTTCGAGTTCTTCCCGCTTCATCTCCGGCGTATGCTGGTGAGAGACAACAACCGCCTCGACGGAAACGGGTTTGCCGTCTACATAGCGCATGGAAACCTGACTCTTGGAGTCCGGGCGCAGGAATGCGTATTTCTTCGGCTGGGTCTTGCGGAGACGCGCAAGCTCCTGCACGATCTTGTGCGCATAAACAATCGTGGCGGGCATCAGTTCCTTCGTCTCGTTGCTGGCATAGCCGAACATCATCCCCTGATCTCCGGCGCCCTGCTCCTTGTGGAGCCCCTGTCCGATTGAAACGCCCTGGGAGATATCGGGAGACTGGGAGTGCACACAGACAAAAACCTTGCAGTCCTCGGCGGAAAAACCGATGTCCCTGCTGGTGTAACCGATATCGCTGACAACGCCGCGCGCAAGTTCCTCCCAGTTGATCTTCGCCTTTGTGGTAATCTCGCCGGAAATCACAATGAGATCGGTCGTGCAGAGTGTTTCACACGCGACACGGCTCTCGGGATCCTGTTTCAGGCATGCGTCGAGGACAGCGTCCGAAATCTGGTCGCAGACCTTGTCAGGATGTCCTTCCGAAACGGACTCGGAAGTGAAGATGTGTTCGGCATAAATCTTGCTCATGAATCAAATTCCTTATTTTAAGTATGTTAGGTTTTCTTTCATTTTTGCCTGATAATCTACATTTCATTCCGCTTTTTTACAATCGTGAACCATCAGAAATCTCACAAAAAGCGGCTGATGACGTCTTTGAAGTTATAAATCAGGAACCCGCAGTAAAGCAGAAGGAACACCACACCCTGCCAGCGGAAGAGCGCATTCTTCTCCATAGACATGAAAGTGATCAGAAAGATCCCCGATGCAAGCATCATCGCGACGTTGATGATCCCCGAAGCGCTGTTGATTCCCAGCGGAGTCACCAGCGCGCAGACGCCGAGGATCAGGAAGATGTTGAAGATGCAACTGCCGATGATATTCCCGATCGCAATATCGTGCTGTTTTTTGAAAACGCCGGCAAGCGTCACGGCAAGCTCCGGAACCGAGGTGCCGAACGCGACAAGCGTCGCGGAAATGATCATCGTATCGACGGAAAGCTGCTCCGCGCCCCAGGCCACGGTATCCACCAGGGCTTTCGATCCCCCGATGATCATGACAAGACCGGCGGCAAGCCACAGGAACGATTTCAGAAGCGAAGGCTGTTTCACCTCCGGCTCAGAGTCTTCCGCAGAATTTTCAGCGGTGGAGCGGAACAGATAGAAACAATAGCCGATTCCCATCAGCAAAAGAAGAATACCGGACCAGATATTGATCCCGTGGACGGGAACGCCGTCTTTTCCCTGCACATCCGTGGCGAACACCATCAGGTCCGTCACAACAAAAACGCCAAGCATCAGCATGGCGTCACGGGAAAAAAGCTGAGGAGAAAAAGCGAGAGTCCCCGCACCGAGGATCCCGACTCCGAGAATCAGGGTGATGTTTGTGACATTGCTCCCGACGACATTGCCGATGATGAAATCCGTTTCACCGTAACATGCCGCATAAAGACTGCTGGCGAATTCCGGCAGGGACGTTCCGATGCTGACAAGAGTAAGCCCGATCACCAGCTCGGAAACTTTCCAGATCCGGGCAATCGCCGCTGCAGAATCCACAAAAATATCGCTGCCTTTGATCAGAAACCACAAGCCGGCGACGAAAATAAGAATATTCAACAGCAGATTGTCACAATGAAATTCCATCCCTCTCAGTTCTCCCGGCTGATCATCATTAGGAACTGATACAATACACCGGATTGGCGAATTTACAATTTCAGAACCGACGACTTCTCCATAAAAAGTTTTCCCGCAATGAAATGACGCCCCGTCAACTTTGCCGCAGTTTTACAGGAGAGCCCTTGAAAAAAGAAAGACTTGTATTTATAATACCTCCAATCATCAGGAAAAAACTACTGCGGAAATGAAGACATGGTAACGATCAAAGATGTTGCGGCACGTGCCGGAGTTCCGGAAAAGACGGCAATGCGGGCACTTTCCGGCATGACAATGGGAAAACGGCGCGATGCAAGGGAGCGTCTGGAACGGGTCATGAAAGCCGCGGCGGAACTCGGTTATCAACCCTCGGAGATCGCAAAAGCCCTGCGGAAAGGCAGAACCAGAACCATCGGGCTCCTCGTCGGCAGCATCACGAACCGTTATTTCGCCTCGCTTGCCGAAACCGTCATGGACGAAGCGGAGCAGCACGGATACCGCATGATTCTCGAACTGACCCGCTGGAACGTGGAAAAAAGCATTTTCTGCCTGGAGCATCTTCAACGTTCCAGAGTCGACGGAATCTTTTACGCTTCAGGACACTTCCCGGAAGAACGTCCCTGCCTGGAAAAGCTCCGCAACGCGGGACTTCCGATAATCATGCTCTACCGCAACGCTTGCGGAATCGCTTCCGTCGGCAGGGATCATTCCGTCTCGCTTCCGCTCGCGGTTCAAAGTCTCGCCGGAAAAGGCGTCAGCAATGCAACACTTTCCGTATGGGACAGCCGGACGCCGCAGGATGAAGTCCTCCTGGAGCTGTTCCGGAACGCCTGCCGCAAATACGGCATTGCCCCCGCTCTGCACCATCCGCATTCGCTGGACGACATGGATGCGCTGGCGAACGCCGCTCCCCCGGCGCTGATCTGTGACGCGCCCTACTGCCTGAAACATTTCTGCTCCGCCATCCGCGGCAGACAGGACTATCATCCGCACATCATCGGCATTTATGACGAATGGAACTGGCTGGAACGCCCGGATTCCCTCTGCGGCGCAATCCTGCTCCAGTCTGAAAAGCAGATACGGCTTGCGGTTCATGAGCTGATCGGGCAGATCGAGCATCATACAGAACCGGACACCCTTTCCATCCAGTCCCGCTTCTATTGCAGGGAAAATTTCAATGACATTCCGGCGAAAGACCTCGCCTCCCGGCATCTGTTCCCGTTCTAAGCCGTAAAATTTTCAGAAAATCAGAGCTTCTTTCTTTTGCAGGCGGTTGACTTTTTTATTTTTTCATATAACTTATATCGAAGACAGTTATCAAATCAAAAGAGGATCGAACCCATGCGTTTCATGATCGGGTACCAGATGACCGCAGACAACCGTTTTCTCAGCCTCATGCTGCGGAACAAGGAGAAGATCGGCGAGGTCTATTTCGCGTGGCCGGACATTCCCTCCGGGCGCGGCACCATGAAAAGCGGCAAGTCGGACAGTCTTTATGCGATACAGGAAAAACTGCTGTCAGACCTGAAGCTTCTCAGCGATGCAGGAATCGCCCTGAATCTGCTGCTGAACGGGCACTGTTACGGACGTTACAGCCAGGCTCGCTGTTTTTTTGAAAAAATCGGGGATACCGTCGATTTTCTTGCATCGGGTTTCCTTCTGACTTCGATTACCACTTCTTCGCCTCTGATTGCGAAATTCTTGAAACAGAACTTTCCGAAACTGGAGAGGCGCGCCTCCGTCAATATGGAAATCGGCACCTGCGAGGGCATGGACTATCTCGCCGCTTTTTTCGACGGCTATTATCTGCGCCGCGAGCTGAACCGGAATATCGGAAAGATACAGGAAATACGCGCATGGTGCCTGCAAAACGGAAAAAAACTCTATGCGCTGGCAAACAGCGGCTGCCTGAACCATTGCTCCGCCCACAATTTCCACGACAATCTGGTCGCGCACGAAAATGAAATACGGGAAATGGACAATGCGTATGAATTCTCCGGAATCTGCCGGAGCTGGCTGGAACAGCCGGAAAAACGCCGGGATTTTCTGGCAGTAAGCAATTTCATTCGTCCGGAAGATGTCAACCTTTATGAAGGATATTTTGACGGACTGAAGCTCGCAACCCGTGTCAACCGCAATCCGACGGCAGTCGCGGAAGCGTATTTCACGGGCTGCTGTCACGGCAATCTGCCGGATCTTCTGGAACCTGCCCATGCGGAAGCGTTTTACCCGGAAATTCTGGAAAACTCCCTGCTTCCGGCGGATTTCGGTGAACATACGCTTCATTGCAGCCACGACTGCCGCAATTGTTCCTACTGCCGCACTGCGCTGGAAGGCGCGCTGGTAAATTTGAACGACTGGAATCATCAGCATGAAAAGAGGAGATGATATGCTTACATCTGAAATGGTAAAGGAAGCGGCGCTTTCCGCCGGAGCCGATCTCGTCGGAATCGGTGACATGGCGCGCTTTGAAGGCGTACCTGCGGAAATGGACCCCCGTGCCATCTTCCCGGAAGCCAGGACGGTAATCGGAATGGCGTTCCGGATTCCGCGGGGTGTCCAGCAGGGAATCGAACAGGGCACCCAGTTCTATCAGTATCCCTCCATGGCTTACGGTGGGATCAATGAAATCTTTGCCCCGGCGGTTCTGTATCACGTCGGGAAAATGATCGAGGATCACGGATACGAGGCGGCGGTCTACCGCAATACAGGCGCGCGCGGCGTGGTTTCCGACATGGACGGCAGTCCGGGGAACACGCTTTCGCCAGAGGAGCAGATCGAAGTCAATGAACAGGCGAAGAACAAGGCGGCGCACCACCGCTCCGTCCAGTTCACGCGTCCGGCGAGAGAGGGCGGCGTGGCTCCGGATCTCCAGTTCCATTTCCGTCTGGCGGCGGTCGCGTGCGGACTGGGGGAGATGGGTTGGAGCAAGATGTTCCTCACGCCGGAGTTCGGACCGCTTCAACGAGTCGCGTTCATCTTCACGGACGCCCCGCTGGAACCGGACCCGATGTATTCGGGACCGCCGATCTGCCGCCGGTGCATGGCATGTGTCCGGGAGTGCCCGGGGCAGTGCCTGAGCAGGACGGAAAGCATCACGGTTCATGTCGGCGGCAAGAAATGCGAATGGGGCAGACTCGACGAATGGAAGTGTTATGCGTTCTACACGCACGGAGGACGCAAATTCAACCCGTTTGTCCCGCGGGAAGTCTGGGATGCCAATGAAAACGGGGACTTGAATCTGCTGGAGGGGAAATGCGCCGCCAACGAAGCGGAAATCATGAAAGTCTACGGCGCGCTGGAAAAATATTTTCCGTCATGGGTCGGCTACAATATGGCGAAATGCGGCGGATGCATCCGCGCCTGCGTCAGTATGCTGGAAAAGAAAGGCGGATGCATGGAACACCGCTTCCGGCGGCCGCTGCGCACCGGCAAGGCATGGGTCATGGACAGGTAGGAGGAAACAATGCTGACAGCACAGTTCATCAAAGAAAAAGCGCTGGAATACGGAGCCGATCTCGTCGGAATCGGTGACATCCGCCATTTCGAAGGCACGCATCCGCAGCGCGATCCCCGCAGTATCCTGGCCGACGC
>ERZ779896.961-NODE-961-length-28950-cov-8.856550_pt1 | contig 28950 bp, 27 predicted proteins | sample MGYA00511067_ERZ779896 | MGnify/ENA primary metagenome ERZ779896 (study PRJEB29588, sample SAMEA2161597) | human gut metagenome | biome: human gut; feature: human-associated habitat; material: faeces | place: Denmark | collected 2008/2010 ... | reverse complement strand
CATAGCCTGTCACCACTGTAGTCAGCAGTTTGGACTATGCTAATATCATACCAAAGGGGTGTGACCAATGGCTGAACAGCAGGTCTTTGCCACAAAGGGAAATCTGATACTTTATAAAAAGGCTCTGAAGCTTGCCGCATTGGGCTATGAGCTTCTGGACAGAAAAAGAAATATCCTTATAAGAGAGCTTATGAGCCTTGTTGACAAAGCAGGGGAGCTTAGAGGAAGCATTGAGGACACCTACAAGGAAGCCTACAGCGCACTCCAGCTTGCAAATATCTCCATGGGTCTTGTTACACCTTATGCAAATTGTATCCCTGTTGAAACAGGCGTTGAGATAAGCACAAGAAGCGTCATGGGCGTTGAGCTGCCAAAGGTCACGCTTAAAGAACGCCCTCTGAAAGTCACATACGGCTTTTCTCAGACCGATTCTCAGCTTGACAGAGCCTATCTTGCCTTTGAAAAGGTAAAACAGACCACAGCAGTCCTCGCAGAGGTGGAAAACAGTATCTACAGACTGTCCGTAGCCATAAAAAAGACACAGCGCAGAGCAAACGCCCTGCAAAACATAATCATTCCAAGAAACGAACGCATAGTGAAATTCATTACTGACTCTCTTGAAGAAAAGGACAGAGAGGAGTTCTCACGAATGAAAGTAATAAAGGCGGCAAAGCTAAAGTCGGCAAAATGATATTTGTAATGGCGTGGCGTAATTTCTGCAATGTTATTGCAGGGGCGGTCACTCGCCGTGACGGGCATTTCACGCTGTGCATTTATTAATGCAACACCCTTGTACTGCACAAATAGATTGTATGGACGACCTGAGGTCGCACGTCTAGTCGCCAGCTTGCAGCATTATAAAAACATGAAAGGAAAGATAAAAAATGGAATATATCAAAAAAGTATTCAGAAGCTATTGGATATTGTCCATATTCTGCGTAGTGCTGGGCATTGCGCTCATAATCGACCCTAATTTCTTCACCGCCGCCATAGGCTATGTTATTGGTGGACTTTTCACCGCATTCGGTGCAGTGGAGCTTATAAGATACTTCGCCATGGGCAGAGACGACCAGAGCTATTCTTCAAGCCTTGTGAGAGGGATCATCCTCGCTGCCATAGGCATTTTCATTATCATAAGACCTGATTTTATCCCGAAAGTCATTGCCGTTGTCTGCGGACTTTATATGCTCATAAGCGGCATCGTGAACATTCAGGACTCCCTTAACCTTAGACGTGCAGGTGTAGAAAGCTGGAATGTAAGCTGTATCTCAGCCGCTGTTACCACTCTCGTTGGTATACTTCTCCTCTTTGACCCTCTTATTTTAGGCGAAACCGCAATGATAGTCCTTGGTATCGCTCTGCTCGTTTCAGGTGTGACGAATATCTTCGGCTGTTTTACCGCAGGCTCAAAGCTCAAAAAGGTAAATAAGCTTATGAAAAAAGAGCTCAAAGACAGACCTGATAAGGATCATTATATAGATATTTAGGATATTATCGTAGGGGCGACCTAGGGTCGCCCACTTTTTTTCACTGTTTTAGCAGTTTGATGTATTTCTTTACAAAAATATGTGCATTTTATTGACATAGGATGTGATTTCACAAGTTTCAACAAATATTTTTGCGTCGATTTGTAAAAGTCTATAAAAATAAAAAAAAGCCTTGACAAATGAGGTCAAAAGGTATATACTCATAACTGTAAACAGCAAAGGCGCTGTGAACCGATCAGGTTCGCAGTGCCTTTTTTTATTTTTCTTAGACTATAATTTATAATAGGAGGAATTCAATATGGCAAACGTTCCTGAATATTTCGGCTCAGACGTATTCAATGAATCAGTGATGAAAGAAAGACTTCCAAAGGCTACATACAAGGCTTTGAAGAAGACTATCGACAACGGCGATCCACTTGATATCGAGGTTGCAAACATCGTTGCTAACGCAATGAAGGACTGGGCAGTTGAAAAGGGCTGCACACATTACACTCACTGGTTCCAGCCAATGACAGGTCTTACAGCTGAAAAGCTCGACAGCTTTATCTCACCAACTGAGGACGGTCACGTTATCATGGAGTTCTCAGGCAAGGAGCTTGTTAAGGGCGAACCTGACGCTTCTTCTTTCCCTTCAGGCGGATTGAGAGCAACATTCGAGGCAAGAGGCTATACAGCTTGGGACCCAACTTCATACGCATTCATTAAGGAAAAAGCACTTTGTATTCCTACTGCTTTCTGTTCATACAATGGCGAAGCACTTGATAAGAAAACTCCGCTTCTCCGTTCAATGGAAGCTATCAATAAGTCAGCTCTCAGAATTCTGAAGTTGTTCGGCTCAGACGCAACAAGAGTTACAGCAAACGTTGGTCCTGAGCAGGAATACTTCCTTGTAGACAGAGAGATGTATGCAAAGAGAGAGGACCTTATCCTTGCAGGCAGATCGCTTTACGGCGCACCTGCTCCAAAGGGTCAGGAACTTGAAGATCACTATTTCGGTACTATCAAGACAAGAGTTCAGGCTTACATGAAAGATCTTGACGAGCAGCTCTGGAGGCTTGGTATCTACGCTAAAACAAAGCATAACGAGGTAGCGCCTGCTCAGCACGAGCTTGCTCCTATCTATGGCACAACAAATATCGCCACCGACCACAACCAGCTCACAATGGAGATCATGAAGAGAACAGCTAGAAAGCACGGCTTCAAGTGCCTGCTTCATGAGAAGCCATTCGCTGGCATCAACGGTTCCGGTAAGCATAACAACTGGTCTATCTCAACAAACACAGGTGTAAACCTCCTCGATCCTGGTAAAACACCTGCTGAGAACGCTCAGTTCCTTCTGTTCCTTACAGCAGTTATCAAGGCTGTAAATGATTATCAGGATATCCTGAGAGCTTCAGTTGCTTCTGCCGGTAACGACCATAGACTTGGCGCTAATGAAGCTCCTCCGGCTATTATTTCTATCTTCCTTGGCGACGAGCTTACAGGCGTTCTCGATGCTATCGTAAACGGCGTTAAGTATGAGGACAAGAGAGTTGAGATGGAGATCGGTGTTGACGTTCTGCCACACTTCCCTAAGGATACAACAGATCGTAACAGAACTTCACCATTTGCATTCACAGGCAATAAGTTTGAGTTCAGAATGCCTGGTTCAAAGCTTTCAGTAGCAGGTCCTAACACAGTTCTTAACACTATCGTTGCTGACGTTCTCGATCAGTTTGCTGACGAGCTTGAAAAGGCTGACAACTTCCAGGACGCTCTTGACGATCTTATCAAGAGAACTATCAAGGAAAATCAGAACATCATCTTCAACGGCAATGGTTATTCAGACGAGTGGCCTGTTGAAGCAGAAAAGAGAGGACTTCTTAACCTTAAGTCAACGCCTGAAGCTGTTCCTACATTCCTTGCACAAAAGAATGTTGACGTATTCTCTAAGTACGGTGTTTATACAGAAGCTGAGCTTCAGTCAAGAGTTGAGATCCTCCTCGACGAGTATTGCAAGACGCTCAATATCGAGGCTCTTACAATGATCGACATGGCTAAGAAGGAGATCCTTCCTGCTGCCGCTAAGTATATCAAGGATATCGCAAAGACTGCTGAGCTTGCAAAGAGCTGCGGTGCTGAAACTGTATTTGAGGAAGAAACCGTTAAGGAAATTTCAGCTCTCGTAACTGAGATGTACAAGGCACTTGGCACACTGGAAGCTGATGTACAGAAAGTACACTCTATCGAGGACACACAGGAAATGGCAAACTACTTCCACGATACTATCTTTGCAGATATGGGCGCTCTCAGAGTTCCAGCAGATAAGATCGAAACACTGGTAGGCAAGGAGTACTGGCCTTATCCAACATACAGCGACCTGCTGTTCTACGTTAAGTAAGGGACAATTCAAATTTTCAATATAACACGGACTTTATAACAAACTAACCACAGATCTACTATTTTGTTCCCCTACAGCCACAATAATATACAGAATGCACAATGAAGTGTATGACAGACCGAGCCGAATGGCTTTGGTCGTCATACGCTTTTTTGTATTTTAGGAGGAAAAAGATATGACAAACACTGTAACAGTATTGGCTGAAAGCACAGGCTTCAGTGCCGTCAATACTATATGGGTACTGTTGGGAGCTGCACTTGTATTCTTTATGCAGGCAGGCTTCGCAATGGTTGAAACGGGCTTCACCCGTGCGAAAAACGCAGGTAACATAATCATGAAAAACCTGATGGACTTCTGTATCGGAACTCCGCTGTTCTGGCTCTTTGGTTTCGGTTTAATGTTTGGCGACGGAAAGTTCATCGGAGCTTACAAGGGAATAGCTGATTCTACATATGCATCAGCTGCTCCAGATGGAGTGCCTTTCTTTGCATTCCTTATCTTCCAGACAGTTTTCTGTGCAACAGCAGCAACTATCGTTTCTGGAGCTATGGCAGAAAGAACAAAGTTCATTTCTTATTGTATCTATTCAGCAATTATAAGCCTTCTGGTCTATCCTATCGAGGCTCACTGGATCTGGAGCGGCGGCTGGCTAGCAGACCTCGGTTTCCATGATTTCGCAGGTTCAACTTGCGTTCATATGGCAGGCGGCGTTGCAGCATTCGTTGGCGCAGCTATCCTTGGTCCTCGTATCGGTAAGTATGACAAGAACGGCAAGGCAAAGGCTATCCCAGGTCACTCACTTACACTTGGTGCACTTGGCTGCTTTATCCTTTGGTTCTGCTGGTTCGGATTCAACGGTGCGTCAACAACTTCAATGGAAGGCGACGCTATCCCGCTTGCAGGTAAAGTTTTCGTAACAACAAACCTTGCAGCAGCAGTTGCAACCATCACAACAATGATTTTCACTTGGATCAAGTATAAGAAGCCTGATGTTTCAATGACACTTAACGCTTCACTTGCAGGTCTGGTAGCTATCACAGCTCCATGCGACACAGTTTCACCAGTATCAGCAGCTATAATCGGTATCGTTGCAGGTATCCTCGTAGTTGTAGGTGTAGAGTTTATAGATCAGGTACTCAAGATAGATGACCCAGTTGGTGCTTGCGGAGTTCATATGCTCAACGGTATGTGGGGTACTATCGCAGTGGGTCTTTTCTCAGATGGTACTTGCGGTGAAAAGGGACTCTTCACAGGCGGTGGAGCACATCTCCTTGGTATCCAGCTTCTCGGTATGGTATCAGTTATCGCTTGGGTAGCTATCACAATGACTATCGTATTCCAGGTCATCAAGCACACGATCGGTCTTAGAGCTTCCGAGCAGGAAGAGATCCTTGGTCTTGACGTTACAGAGCATGGCCTTGTATCTTCTTACGCTGACTTCGCACCAGCAATGTCACAGGCAATGCTCAGCTATACAAAGGACGACGCAAAGAGCGTTGTAAAGGTAGACAAGTCAACAGAGCCTGTAGTTCCTGTTGAGAAGGCCATCAAGGTAGAATCTTATGCAACAGACGCACCGTCTGCTGACGGCACACCTAAGATGACAAAGGTCGCTATCATCTGCAAGCAGCAGAAGCTCAACGATCTTATCACAGCTTTGGAGGACATCGACGTAACAGGTGTTACAGTAACGAACGTTCTTGGCTGCGGAATGCAGAAAGGACAGCCTGAGTATTACCGTGGCGCAGTTGTTGAAACAAATCTGCTGCCAAAGGTAAAGGTCGAGGTCGTTATTTGCAAGGTACCAACAAGAGCAGTTATCGATGCTGCAAAGGCAGCCCTTTATACAGGTCATATTGGAGACGGAAAGATCTTTATATACAACATTGAGAACGTAGTAAAGATCAGAACGAATGAAGAGGGTTATGACGCACTTCAGGACGATTAAGCCTTAAAGATGACGGGTGACTACCCAATAAAATTGCCCCCATCCCACTTATAAATTATAGCTTGGAACCCGTGGTCGAGTAATTCGGCTGCGGGTTTCAAGTTTCTATGAGGGGGAGTATAAGTGAGGAATGAGGAGTGAGGAATGGGCAAAGCCGACCAGAGTAAAGAACAAGCACAAAGTAAAAGTCAGTACCGAGCGGAGCGATTTTGCGGCGGAAGAACTTGCCCGAATAAGATGTAGGGGATAGTTTTTGCGGTTATCGGACAATGTTGTCATCGTGGCTTGTTACTTCGACGGGCGAACGGTGTTCGCCCCTACATATACATTGTGCAGTTCATTAGAATTTGTGCAATAAAACAAAAACAGGACAGCCCTCATGAGCTGCCCTGTTTGCGTTAATGCGAATTATTCTTCTATTTCTGTGGTCTTGATGTGAAGCTCTTCAAGCTGCTTCTCGTCTACTGTGGACGGACAAGCACTCATAAGCTCGCTGGCGTTCTGTACCTTTGGGAACGCTATTACATCTCTAAGGCTGTCGGCGTTGCAGATTATCATGGAAAGTCTGTCAAGTCCTATGCCCATGCCGCCATGCGGTGGTGCGGCATAACGATAGGCGTCTACGAGGAAGCCGAACTTTGCTTCTATCTCTTCGTCTGTCATGCCCAGTGCTTCAAACATTTTCTGCTGAAGCTCAAAGTCTGTTATTCTCATTGAGCCTGATGAAAGCTCTGTGCCGTTGAGGACAAGATCCCACGCCTTTGCACGGACGTTTGCAGGGTCGGTGTCAAGATAGTCAAGACACTCCTCCATTGGCATTGTGAATGGGTGGTGCGCTGCTACCCATGTGTCGTTCTCGTCATCATACTCAAAGAATGGCATTTCTGTTATCCATACAAAATTGAACTTGCCCTCTGGGATAACGCCAAGACGCTTTCCGCAGATAAGTCTGAGTGCGCCCAAAGTTGGAAGAACTACCTTGTTCTTGTCTGCACAGATAAGAACGAGGTCGCCCTTTTCTGCTCCAACGGCTGCGTTTATCTTCTCAAGATCGCCCTCGCTAAGAAACTTCTTGAATGAGCAGTTTGGCTCGTCTGCCCAGCGGATATACGCAAGACCCTTTGCACCTATGCCCTTTGCGTGCTCAACAAGCTTGTCGATCTCTTTTCTTGTGTATGTTGCCGCACCGCCCTTGACGTTTATTGCACGAACTGAGCCGCCTGCTTCGATAGCTGACTTGAATACCACAAAGTCTATATCCTTAACGGTGTCTGTGATATCCTGTATCTCCATGCCGAAACGTGTATCAGGCTTGTCAGAGCCGTAACGGCTCATAGCGTCTGCAAATGTAAGTCTTGGCAGTGGGAGCGTTACCTCTACACCGAGTATCTCCTTGAAAAGCTTTTCGATATAGCCCTCAATACAAGCCTGGATATCCTCCTGATCGACAAAGGACATCTCAAGGTCTATCTGTGTGAACTCAGGCTGTCTGTCAGCTCTCAGGTCCTCGTCACGGAAACATCTTGCAAGCTGGATATACCTGTCATAGCCTGATATCATAAGAAGCTGCTTGTATATCTGCGGTGACTGTGGAAGTGCATAGAACTTGCCTGCGTGAACTCTTGAAGGAACGAGGTAATCTCTTGCGCCCTCAGGGGTGGACTTCATCATCATAGGAGTTTCTATCTCAAGGAAACCATTGTCATAGAAATACTCTCTTGTTATCTGAGCAATCTTATGACGGGTGATGATATTCTTCTGAAGCTTTGGATTTCTAAGGTCAAGGTAGCGGTATTTGAGCTTCAGCTCATCGTTTACCTTATCTGAGTTTGTTACCTCAAACGGTGTTGTTTCAGCCTTTGAGAGAATTCTCAGGTCTGTTACAGCAACTTCTATCTTGCCTGTTTTTAGCTTTTCGTTCACGCTCTCACGAGGACGTACCATACCCTTTGCCATGAGGACATACTCGCTTTTTACAAGCTGAGCCTTTTCAAAAACGGCTCTGTCAGTTTCGTCATTGAATGCAAGCTGTACAAGTCCAGTTCTGTCACGGAGGTTGATGAAGATAAGGTTGCCCATATCTCTTACTCTGTCGGCAAAGCCGCATACAACGACTTCCTGCTCTGTTTCAGGCACTTCGCCGCAGTAATGGGTCCTGCGTAAGCCCTTCATTGTATCAAGTTTCATTTTACATTACTTCCTTTTCTTTATGTTTATATGGATAATAATTATTCATCGCTTTCGTCTGTTTTGCTGACGGCAGGCGGGAAGCTGTCGAGATAGGCTCTGACGAACTTCTTCTTGTTGTCCCAGAACATGAGGAACAATCCCACGAGCCATATTGCGGCAAAGCATACTGCGCCTGTTTTCTCTCCAAGTGCCACAAGCATAAGGGTGAGGAAAAGCACAAGCACCGTCCATATGACGCCCACAACATAGGCATAGATAGGCTTTCTGAACTTGCCGTATATCCTGGAGCCGTTGGGGGTCTTTTCTACCTTGCCATAAAAGCCTGTTGAGCCTCCGTCACGCTTTTTAGCGGTGTGGTGGAAGATCTGAAAGCTTTCGGCGTCTGTGCGGTAGCCATAAAAAATGGTATCGTCACGGTGGTTTTTCATGAACTTGCTTTGGGAGAGAATGTTTATGGTCGGTTTATGCTCGATAAGGTCGCCGTCAAGCTTTCTGAGAACTCTTTTAGGCGAAAGTGAGGTTTCCACCTCATAGGTCACGGGTCTTATTGCAAGCATTATTTATCTTCCTTTTTATCGGGATAATCAGCAGGGTCAAAGACCTTGTCGTTTATCTTTATCTGTCCGCCTGTGTGGGTGTTGCAGAGCATACCATAGATAGTGCCGCATTTTGTACACCTGAACTGGTGGAAAAGCTTTTCAGCATACCACTTGTTGTCGTTATCCATTATCTTATCAAGAGGGCAGGTCTGATAGGTCATTTCAACTTCCCCTGCCAGCAGCATTCTTGCAAGAGAACCTATGCAGAGCATATATTCCTGCGGAGTGTGTATTTCTACCAGAGGTATTTTCTCGCACTGTTCACATCTCATTGCTTAGTTCTCCTTTCCGATAAATTTCTCTATATCAGCGTCGATATCCTTGAACATATCCGCCATGAGGGCGTTTGAAAAGTTCTCGGCAATGGTGTTGTCAAGCCTGATATCTGTCTGCTCGCCTGTTGCCATGTTTTTGAGCTTTGCAACGCCTGATTCTATCTCGTTGTCGCCAAGCACCATAACGAACTTTGCGCCTGTTTTGTTTGCATACTTCATCTGAGCGTTAAGTCCTTTGCCTATAAGGTCATATTCTACGAAACAGCCCTCTTCTCTAAGCTCGGAGGCTATGCCCATTGCCTTTTTAAGGGCGTCCTCGCCCATTGGTACGATATAAAGGTCGCAGGTCTTTGGCTCCATATAGTCGCAGCCCTGAGCGTCCATTACCATGAGAAGTCTTTCAAGTCCCAGAGCGAAACCGAGGGCAGGGGTCGGCTTTCCGCCAAGCTGCTCGATAAGTCCGTCATAACGTCCGCCGCCGCAGACTGTGCCCTGTGCGCCTATCTCATCGGTGATGAACTCGAAAACTGTTCTTGTATAGTAGTCAAGACCTCTTACTATCTTAGGGTTGATGTCAAAGTCGATGCCCATTACGGAGAGGTACTCCTGAAGCTTCTCAAAGTGTTCTTTGCAATCATCACAGAGATAATCGAGGATAACAGGGGCATCCTTGCCAAGCTCCTGACAGTGTTTGATTTTACAATCAAGTATTCTCATTGGATTTTTGTCAAGTCTGTCCCGACAGGTCTCGCAAAGCTGGTCTTTTCTTGCGGCAAAATACTCTTTCAGAGCCTTGCGATATTCTGCACGGCAGGTTGGACAGCCTATAGAGTTGATATTGAGCTTGATGTTTCTGAGTCCTGCTCTGTCAAGAACGCTTTTTGCAAGAGATATTACCTCTGCGTCTGCTCTTGGGCTTTCAGATCCGACCATTTCGCAGCCGAACTGGTGGAACTCTCTGAGTCTGCCTTTCTGTGTGTTCTCGTGTCTGAAACATGAGAGGATATAATAGACCTTCTGCGGCAGACCCTCGTTGAGGATACCGTTTTCAAGAACTGCTCTCATTGAGCCTGATGTTCCCTCCGGGCGGAGTGTGAACTTTGAGTCGCCTGCTGCGGAAACTGAATACATCTCTTTCTGAACAACGTCTGTTGTTTCGCCAACAGAACGCACGAAAAGTCCTGTTTCCTCGAAAGTTGGTACTCTTATTTCTTTGAAGCCGTATATTTCGGCAGCTTCGGAAACTATCTTCTCTACAGTGTGCCACTTGTAGACCTTTGAGGGAACGATGTCCTCTGTGCCTTTTGGCTTTTTAACTATCAATGCCATATAATAACGATCCTTTCTGTATTTTGTCTTGAACTTTTGAATACCGATATCGTTTAAATAGCTGTGATATCGGGACGTTGTTAATAAACGGGCGAACACTGTTCACCACTACATTAAAGAGCCTTGGTGCTGTTAATTACAACGTTTCAAATTTCAAAATCGTCAATAAAACCTTTTTTTATATAATAACCGAATTTAAGGCATTCGTCAAGTGCTGTTGTGCTGCCTTTTTCGATCATTGACCAATTATTTCGCTGTGTACTGCCACGGCTGGCAGGGCAGGGGATAATTTTCTGTGTGAAAAAATGCTCCGCAAGCTTTTTTGCGCGGCGCATATGATATGCGGTAGTGACTATAATAATGCTTTTGCAGTTTGGAAAATGCTTTTTTACAAGCTCGGCTGCGTTTTGCAAATTTTCCACGGTATCAAGAGAGTGTGTTTCCACAGTTATGGCGGAGGTCGGTATGCCGCATTTTTCGGCGGATATGAGCATGGCTTTATATTCTGCCATGTCACCAAGGGAAGTCTTTTGCACCTTTCCTCCGCAGAATATGAGATGTGGGGCTTTTCTTTCCTGAAAAAGCTTTGCCGCAAGGGGAACACGATAGTCGCAGGCTTTGCGGCTTCCCAGAACTATTATAACGTCGGCAGTTTCGCCTTTATAGTCAAGACCCTCGAAAAGAAGCTTGTCTACTATTTCGGGGGTGATGTTTTCTTTTGTTAGCTGGCTGGCTTTCATTGTCATACCGCCTTTGCTTTTTGATGTGCTGAGATAAGGTATTCGAGAGTAAGTGAGGAGCGAAAAAGCGGGACGTTGCATTTCTGTGAAGCAGAAATTGAGCCGCTCCCCTACGGGTGGTGGATAAAAAAATAAAGCCGTCCCCTAGTAAGGGACGACTTTTACCGTGATACCACCCTAATTATCCGAACATCTTCGTGCCGGATCACTCTAACGCTTTAACGCAGCTATACGTCCGTTCTTGAACAAACGGAAGCTCCAAGGTGTCCTTCTTCCTGCCCTTTGTGTGAACCCTCTCACCAACGGCTCTCGCTGAAACATAAGAACGGAATACTCTCCCTTTCATCGCTTTTGTATATGAAATTTCAATTATATCTTTGTAGGATTAACGATATCTCTCCAGTCAAGATCGCCTCGCTCAAGTGCGTGGATAAGCGCTTCGGCAGTGGCAATGTTTGTGGCTACCGGAATGTTGTGTACATCGCAAAGTCTGAGGAGATTCATATCATTAGGTTCGTGTGGCTTCACTGAGATAGGATCTCTGAAAAACAGAAGCAGGTCTATCTCGTTGCAGGATATTCTCGCTGCGATCTGCTGGTCGCCGCCCTGTGAGCCACTGAGATAACGCTGAACGTTAAGGCCTGTTGCTTCGGCTACCATTTTTCCCGTAGTACCTGTGGCACAAAGATTGTGCTTGCTGAGTACACCGCAATAGGCGATACAGAACTGTACCATGAGTTCCTTTTTTGTGTCATGAGCAATAAGTGCAATATTCAATGGAAACCCCCCGTTTATATATTGGTATATTAATGAACAAATAAGTTTCGTGATATAAAACAGCCGCACTATGCGCAGATATCCTCACGCACACGGCTGATAATATACTCAGACCTTGATGGAGAGGGGTATATGCTCGCCCTTTATTCTTCTTGAAATAGCAGAGAATGCAAGGAAGCCCATAGAGCTTGATGAAAGCGGCGCACCCTTTCCTGTTGCAAGAGGGATAGCACTGTCCTCAGGGATAACACCCAGAAGCTGAACACCGACTGTGTCGATGATAGCGTCAAGGTCGTCCATTTCGTCAAACTCGAATATTCTCTTGTTTGCCTTGTTGATAACAAGTCTTTGCTTCTGATTTCCTCTCTTATAGAACTCGTCTGACATCATTCTCGCATCTCTTACGCATACAGGGTCAGGAGTTGTAACTATAAGAATAAGGTCGGAATTAGTAACTATATCAAATACAGAACCGTTGATACCTGCAGAGGTGTCAATGATTATGTATTCAAAATACTTTCTCATTTCCTGTGTGATCTTTTCGATATCCTCAGCCTTGAGCTGAACGAACGGGTCGGACGGAGCACAGAGAACGCTCAGGTTTGAAGCAAGCTTAACAGTTGTTGTTGCCTTGTATACGTCGCAAGTACCCTCAAGAACGTCACCTAGATCGTATGTAATATTACCCTGCATACCAAGCATGATATCCATACATCTCAGACCAAAGTCAAGCTCAATTATAAGTGTACGGTTTCCCTGCTTGGCAAGGGCATAACCGAGACAGGCGCTTATAGAAGATTTGCCTGTTCCGCCTTTACCGGAAGTAACTGCAATAATTTTTGACATAAAACTCATTGCTCCTTTCATATATCAATCCTGCGGCTGACCGCAGAACGCATCAGCAATAATAGCTTGCCCCTTCACAGCCGTGAAAAGGCAGATTTAAGAAAACGTTTCAGTACCCTCCGCAGGCAATGCGGAGAAGCATAGCGTTACCTAATAATATTGTACCACATATTTTGAAATTGTCAAAGACATTTGTACAAAAAAATACAAAATCGTTAATTCACATTAATTTTCACTTTTATTTTTGTCAATTTTGCACAATGTCATATCAGCGCTACAGAGTTTGTAATAATAAATCATAGCAAACCGATGAATTTATTATACGATAATATTATTAATGCTATAAAAATTATTTTTGAAAATTATATAACAAAATAAAAAATCGGACAGGTAGTTATAATTTTTGGGACAATACATATAAATGTACAAACTTTGAAATAAGAAAGCGAGGAAAAGGGTATGTTTATCAAGACAATAAAAGTAAAAAAGCCAACATTTGCGGTGATCGGGGCGGTCCTGGCGGCGTTGGCACTGTTGGCGGTGATAATAGTGACAGTGGTGAGGATATCGTCGCCTGCGGTGTACGAGATGAAAAGCGAAGCGCAAAGGCAGGCGTTTTTGAAAGAAATGGGCTGGGAGGTGTCTGACGAATACGATGAATGTAAGGCGGTGACCATACCGAAAGAATTCAATGAGGTGTATGAAAAGTATAATAAGCTTCAGAAGCAGCAGGGCTTTGACTTGGAGGACTATAAAGGGAAAACCGCTGAGGTGTATACATATGCTGTGAAGAATTATGGAAATAAGAAGCAGGAGGTCAGGGCTAATCTTATCGTCTGTGAGGGACAGCTTGTGGGAGGAGACGTATGCTCAGCGGAGCTGGACGGATTTATGCAGGGGCTGAGGAAAAAGTAGGCGTCTGAGCGTGGAACGTCGGCATTATGAATAAGGGTAAACCAATGCTTCATAGGTCGAAAAAACCGATACAAGTAGTAATAAAACGCCTGTGGAGCATATCTGCAGGCGTTTGCTTTTGGTCAAGTTTTTTCGCATATTTGACTTTTGACGGTATCGTATGCTATAATCTTTATAAGAAAATTGTCAGAAAGGCTTTTGCTATGAGACTTGATAAATTTGTTTCTTCACAGCGTAATGATATTTCCCGAAGCATGGTGAGAGAGCTTTGCAGAAAAGGTCAGGTGACTGTAAACGGAAAGGTCGTCAAGGCGGCTGATGCTAAGGTCAGCGAAAACGATATTGTTGCTGTAAAGGGCGTGGAGATATGCTATAAAAAGTTTGTCTACATAATGATGAACAAGCCGCAGGGCGTGGTTTGCTCCACTCGTGACGGAGAGTCGAAAACTGTCCTTGAGCTAGTACCTCCTGAGATGTTCAGGGAGGGACTTTTCCCTGCGGGCAGGCTCGATAAGGATACTGAGGGCTTTGTGCTTCTCACTGATGACGGAGCTCTCGCCCACAGAATGTTGTCCCCTAAGACCCATGTTCCGAAAACCTATTTCGTCAGACTTCGTGACCCTTGGCAGGAAAATTATGCTCAGGCATTCGCTGAGGGCATGACTATCGACGGCGGAGAGAAATGTTTGCCTGCGGAATTTTCCGCAAGTGTGAACTGTCCCGATGAATGTACTGTTGTGCTTCATGAGGGTAAGTATCATCAGGTCAAGAGAATGTTTGAAAAGCTGGGAAATAAAGTTGTTTTTCTTAAGCGGATAAAGATCGGAGAACTGCCTTTAGATCCGGATCTGCCTCTTGGAAGCTGTTTAGAAATAATGCACAAAGATGTTGAAAGATTATTGACAGCGAAATCGTTTAAATGTAAGTAATTACCTATTCTATGTGAATTTTCGTCAATATTCATAATGAGATATAATAAAGTTTAGTAAAAAAAACTCTTGCGGGTATGTTAAAAATTTGTTATGATAAAAGCATAGCTAATTAGGATATTAGTAAAATTCAAATAGGGAGGTCCTTTTTTAATGGCAAGTGTATCATTAAGGGAAATTTATAAGAAGTATGCAGGCGGCGTTATCGCTGTTTCAGACTTCAACATTGAGATCAAGGATAAGGAGTTTATCATCCTCGTAGGTCCTTCTGGTTGTGGTAAGTCTACAACACTTAGAATGATCGCAGGTCTTGAAGAGATCAGTGAAGGTGAACTTTACATCGGCGACAGACTTGTAAACGACATCGCTCCTAAGGATAGAGATATCGCAATGGTATTCCAGAACTACGCTCTGTATCCTCACATGACAGTATTTGAGAACATGGCATTCGGTCTGAAGCTCAGAAAGGTACCAAAGGATGAGATCGCAAGAAAGGTAGAGGAAGCAGCAAGAATACTTGACATCGCTCACCTTCTTGACAGAAAGCCAAAGGCTCTCTCCGGTGGTCAGAGACAGCGTGTAGCCCTCGGTAGAGCTATCGTTCGTGAGCCACAGGTATTCCTTCTTGACGAGCCTCTTTCAAACCTCGATGCTAAACTGAGAGCACAGATGAGAACTGAGATCTCTAAGCTCCATAAGAAGCTCGGTACTACATTCATCTATGTAACTCATGACCAGACAGAGGCTATGACAATGGGTGACCGTATCGTAGTTATGAAGGACGGTTACATCCAGCAGATCGACACACCAACAAATCTTTACAACGATCCAGTAAACCAGTTCGTTGCAGGATTCATTGGTTCACCACAGATGAACTTCATCGACGCTAAGCTCCTCAAGGTAGACGGCAAGTATGTTGTTGAGTTCGGTTCTGAGGATACAAAGACAACAAGAGGCGTTAAGTATCAGGTAACAGTTCCAGAGTCTAAGGTAGATCCTGAAGTTCTTGAGCCACTGGTTGATCAGGAAGTTGTTCTTGGTGTTCGTCCGGAGTGTATCCACGATGAGCCTGCATTCCTCGCTCAGGCTACAACAGGCGTTATCAACACAACTGTTGAAGTAACTGAAATGATGGGTGCTGAAACATATCTGTACCTCAACTGCGAGGGTATCCAGCTCACAGCTAGAGTTTCACCTCGTTCTGACGTTCGTCCACAGGATGAGCTTAAGGTTGCTATCGATCCTAACAGAATCCATATCTTCGATAAGGAAACTGAGAAGGCAGTTCTTAACTAATAAGAATTTTTATCATATTGATATAACCAAAAAGTACGGCTTTGTCCGTACTTTTTGTGTTATATGCGGTGTGAAACCGATTTCGCTATCATAGATTAGAAAGGTACAAATAATGAATACAAAAAAATTGTTGGCAGTGCTTGTGAGTGTTGCTATGTGCGGAGCGGCTTTTGCAGGCTGCGGAAATAATGCGGACAGCTCAAAGGCTGAAAGCAAAGCGGAGTCTTCAAGCTCGCAGGTCGAAAAAATGCCTGAAACTGACGAGGAGTGGACGCAGGCTATGTATGACAAGGCTATGGTGTCATACGGCAACACTTCTATGATGCAGAATGTTATAAAGAAAGCACAGTCAGGCGAAAAGGTCACTGTGGCGTATCTTGGCGGCTCTATCACTGAGGGTATTTCTGCCGGTGCAGACGGCTGTTATGCTAAGCTCACTTATGATTATTTTGCACAGAAATTCGGTACGGGGGATAACGTCCAGTATGTGAACGCAGGCCTTAGCGGTACGCCGTCTAAGCTTGGAATACTCAGGCTCGACAGAGATGTGCTGGCTTATGAGCCTGACATATGCTTTATCGAATTTGCAGTAAATGACGGCACAGAGACTGACTATCAGAACGCTTACGAGTCAATAGTCAGAACGCTTTTGCAGAAGAATATCACTCCTGTTCTGCTGTTCTCGGTGACAGAAAACGATCATTCTGCTCAGGATTATATGAAGCAGATAGGCGAGTTTTATCACCTGCCGATGATATCATACTGTGACGCACTAAGATATCTTTTCGCAAACAACAGAATGACTTGGAAAGATTTCTCTGACGATCAGTCACACCCTAACGATGAGGGTCACAAGCTTGTGGCTTCAATGGTGGACTACTATTTTGACACTGTTATGGACGTTGCGCCAGAGGGCGATTATGTTATGCCCACAGACACTGTTTTCTCTCCGCGAGAGGTGGACGCTCATATGTATGAGGGCGACAGCCTTACGCCAACAAGCCTTGGAAGTTGGAAGGAAGGCTCTACTATCGCAAGCTTCACAAAGGGTTGGACTTACGACAACACCGGAGATAACAGCCCTATCGTATTCGAGTTCAAGGACAAAAAATTCTTGTACATGATATACAAAGAGGTGAAGCAGGGCGAGTTCGGCAAGCTTCATGTTAAGGTAACAGCAGACGGAGAGGTGTATGACGAAAGCGATTACGATACCATAAGTCCGTCAGGCTGGGGAAATGCTCAGATACAGAATATCGCCATGATGCCTGAAGCAACTAACTATACCGTTGAAATATCAATGGCGGCAGGCGATGAGGACAAACAAGGAGAAGTGCTTGCCTTTGGCTATACTGAATAGCTGTTTGAAATTTTAGCAAAAATAATAAGGCAGATGGTTTTTTTAGCGGCTGTGGGAACGGCTTGCTCCGGAAAGCCGTCTGCCTGTTTTTTTTGTGTGTATTTATGTGGCGTTATGTTTAGAATTGTAGGGGACGGCGCCCTCGACGTCCCGTTCGGAGCGGTGTGGTTTCAATTTGTCACTAAATATAAGAAGCAGACAATGTTTTGAAACAATGTGCCAAATGTTGTACGGATATCGTAGGATTGAGCAGGCGAACACAAGCGGGACGTCGCATTTCTACAAAGCAGAAATGCGCTGCTCCCCTACATTGTTCGTGCGTTGTTTCGCAAATTGTTGTCAACAATAAGATAACAAAAGTTGTGTCATTGTCACAGAAATTCGTGAAATCAGGGCGGATTAACTGCGTTTTTGCGTATTGCAAAAATCAAAAATAAATGTTATAATCAGTTGTGTATCACTATTTTCAGAAAGGCAGGCGGATAATGTGGCGGAAAAGATAAGCGAAAAAATACAAAAGAAAAAACCGAAAAAACTTATAAATATGATATTCTCACAGAAAACCACTATTATCCTGCTTCTTGCATTGCAGCTTATTTTCATTTTTATCATCTTCCAAAGCTTCGCTGTGCATTATGCCTATCTGCATATCGTTTTTTCTACTGTGGCTATCGTGCTTGCTATCTATATCCTTAACAGCAGCGAGAACCCTGCCTATAAATTGGCGTGGATAGTACCCCTTGTTATCGTGCCTATCTTTACGGTGGTGCTTTATATATTACTCAAAAATCAGTTTTCAACAAGAAAGGTCAGAAACCTTTATGCTAAGAAATCCGCCAATACAAGACCTTTCCTTAAAACAAATGAACAGATAATGAGCTATCTCCATGAAAGTGAGCCTGACTTTTATAAGCTTGCAAACTATGTGGATAAGTCGGGTGGCTACCCTGTCTGCGGTAATACGGAGGTCACTTATTTTCCCCTTGGCGAAGATAAGTATAAGGCTATGCTTGAGGAGCTTCAGAAAGCTCAGGAGTTTATCTTTATGGAGTATTTTATTATCGACGACGGTGAAATGTGGCGTGAGATAGTTAAGATACTTCTTGAAAAAGCTAAGGCAGGCGTGGAGGTAAGACTTCTTTATGACGGCATGGGCTCTCAGTTCACTTTGCCTTTCAGATATAAGAAAAAGCTTACCGACCAAGGAGTAAAATGCCTTGTTTTCAATCCTTTCCGCCCTATGCTTTCTACTATACAGAATAATCGTGACCATAGAAAAATTCTCGTTATAGACGGCAACGTGGCTTTCAACGGTGGCGTTAATATCGCCGACGAGTATATAAACCGCAAGGAGCGTTTCGGTCATTGGAAAGATACCGCCGTTATGCTAAAGGGCGACGGCGTTTGGAATTTTACCATGATGTTTCTGCAAATGTGGGAGGTCATCTCAGGTGATAAAACTGAGTATAATATGTACCGCCCAACTGTAAAAAACGTTGTGAACAACGGCTATGTTATCCCCTACGGTGACTCCCCTCTCGATGACGAGAATGTGGGCGAGCTTGTCTATATGGATATGATAAACAATGCCAAGGATTATATCTATATCTCTACCCCGTATCTTATTCCTGACAACGAAATGCTCACCGTCCTGGGCTATGCGGCAAAAAGCGGTGTTGATGTTAGGATAATCACTCCTGAGATACCTGATAAATGGTATGTGAGCGTTATAACAAGGTCTTTCTACAGAGATCTTGAAACGCTGGGTGTGAAAGTCTATGAGTATAAAGGCGGCTTTAACCACGCCAAAATGTTCCTCTCGGACGATAAGTCAGCCGTGGTGGGCACGATAAATCTCGACTACAGAAGCTTGTATCTCCATTTTGAGTGTGCAACTTATATGTACAAAACAAGTTGTATAAAGGATATAAAAGCGGACTTTGACGATATGTTTGAAAACCGCTGTCATAGGATAACACATGACGATATAAATAACCGCAGCTTCTGGTCAAGGTTCATGTCGGTCATTCTCAGGACCATTGCGCCTCTTTTGTAAAAATGTATTTTACGAGGTATCAGGGGAAAAATAAGCCTATCTTTGCTTTTGCATAGCTTGGAGGGCTTTTATGATACTTCTGAATAAATTGTTTTCGACAAAAAAGTCCGCAAAGGGCAGAGTGGACTATCCTCTCTTGCTTCTCGGAGCGGTCATATATGGCGTGAGCGTTGGGTTGGTTTTAAGCCCTAACGAAATTGCCCCCGGAGGTGCTTCGGGGCTTGCTGTCATGTTGTCAAGATTTCTGCCTCTTGGTGTCGGCTCGCTTACAATGGCGATAAATCTTCCTTTGTTGGCGGTTAGCCTTTATGTGTTCGGCTGGCGTTTCCTTGTGGGAACTGTCGTAGCTATTGCAGTTTCGGGTCTGACAGCGGATATGTGTACGCTTTTTACACCACCCACAAATGATATTTTTCTCAGCGCAATAGCAGGCGGTATTCTGTTGGGCGCAGGCTGTGGGATAGTTTTTCGCTCAGGGGGAACAACAGGCGGAACTGATATCGCCGCTAAGCTTATCAAAAGGAAAAAGCCCTACATGGCGGCAGGGCAGATCTTTATGCTTGCAGACGGTGTGATATGTGTGCTCATTGGTTTTGTTTTTGGCAGTATCGACAACGCACTGTATTCGTTCTTTACACTGTGGGTGTTCTCAAAAACACTGGATATGATACTCTACGGCGGTGACAGAGGAAAGCTTGCGCTGATAATAAGCCCTGCCGCAGATAAAATACTCCATAGGCTTCTTAATGAGGGCAACTTGGGGTGTACGGTCATAAAAGCCCGAACGGGATACACGGGAGAGGACAGAGATCTTATACTTTGCGCAGTGAGAAAACGCAGGATAACGGACGTTCGCAGGATAGCATCGGAAACTGACGAAAAGGCTTTCGTGCTTGTGGGTGACGTGAGCGAGATAATAGGCGAGGGCTTCAGGCTCTCTGATGAATACTTCTGAAAGGACATTACAATGGACATAAAAGATTTTAAGGGACACATTTTCGACTTGGACGGCACTCTGACAAGATCAAATCACGTTTGGTCAAAGATAGACGAGGAATTTCTCGGCAAGCGTGGGATAAAAGTGCCTGAAGACTATTTCATGCAGGTGTCTGCAATGAATTTCGAGCAGGCGGCTGTTTATACAAACGATAGATTTTCTCTGGGTGAGAACATTCAGGATATAATGAAGGAATGGTTCGATATGGCGGTGTATGAGTATACGAACGTTATCGAGCTTTGCGGAAATGCAGGTGAGTATGTGCGAAAGCTTAAGGAACAGGGCAGGAAGATAGCATTGGCGACCGCTTCAACTGAGGAGCTTTATAAGCCTGTGCTAAAGAGAAACGGCATTTTGGATCAATTTGATTGCTTCGTGTCTACAGAGCAGGTTGAGAGAGGAAAGGGCTTTCCTGATGTTTATGAGCTGGCGGCTGAAAAACTGGGGCTTGAAGCAAAGAATTGCGTGGTCTATGAGGATATAGTCGAGGGCATAAAGGGAGCGAAAGCAGGCGGGTTCTTTGCTGTGGCTTGCTTGAATGACCATTACTCGCATGACTGGGACGAAATGAGAGAGATCGCTGATGAGATCGTGGAGAATGGGGAGTTTCCGGTTTAATGAGGAATGAGGAATTAGGAATGAGGAATGGGCATAGCTGACCATAGTTGTGCACAAGTATAAGGTAGAAGTCAGCACCGAGCGTAGCGAGCATTTAAACGCAGGCTCAAGCCCGGCGTTAGAGGGCTTGTGGGTTCTTAGGGCAAAGCCCTAAGCGGAGCTTGAGGCAGAGCCTCATTCGGCGACAGCCGACAAGGTGCAGATTTAATTAGAAAAAGCACGCAAAAGTCTGATATCAAATAAAGGTAATATCGGAGCAAAAATCTGCACCGCCTACCCTATCCCTAAGTAAATGTAAATCCGCAAAGAGCGTAGCGATTTTGCGGCATGGCAAATTTGCCCGAAGAAAAATAATCATCGCCGCAAGGCGATACCATAATTTCTCACTCCTCATTCCTCACTCCTCACTCGACAAACGATAAAATTTACAAAAAATTAATAAAATTCTTTGACAAATGATTGACAAAGAAGAACACAGATGTTATAATTGTAGTACCTCTTTATGAGGTCTATTTTTTTGCGCTCTTTTTTTGAGCGTGAAAAAGCATAAGTTACCTCAGGGCTGTGTGACAGCTTGCGTGAAAACGTATGAGGGAGGCAGACGTACCCTGAATGTTCTTGCGGGGTATAAATTTCGTCAGGAGGTGCCGAAATGAGAGTAAAAATTACACTTGCTTGTACTGAGTGTAAGCAGAGAAACTACAACACTAAGAAGAACAAGAAGAATGACCCTGACAGACTTGAAATGAACAAGTATTGCAAGTTCTGTAAGAAACACACTCTTCACAAAGAGACTAAGTAATATTGAAAGGAGCTATTTCTAATGGCTAAAAAAACAGATGTTACTAAGTCTTCAAAAAAGGATACCGGCAAGGATCAGAAGAAAAAGGGCGGAATAAGAAAATATTTCAGAGAGCTTAAAGCTGAAATGAAAAAGGTCGTTTGGCCTACAAGACAGCAGGTGACTAAGAATACGGGAGTTGTTCTCTCGGTAATGGTCGTTATGGCTCTGTTCCTTTTCGGAGTTGATTCAGGTCTGGGTGCAGCTATCAAGGCTATCCTTAAAATCGGCGGTTAAGCCGTCACAGCGGTTTTGACAACATCAATATGGAGGTAAGAAACATGTCAGAAGAAGCAAAGTGGTATGTTGTTCACACTTATTCAGGTTATGAGAATAAGGTAAAAAGCAATATTGAAAAGGTTGTTGAAAACCGAAACCTTCAGGATCTGATCCCTGAGGTAATGATCCCAATGGAGGAAGTTACCGAAGTAAAGGGCAATAAGATCGACAAGGGCGACAGAAAGCTTTTTCCAAGCTATGTGCTTGTAAAAATGGTGCTTACAGACGATTCATGGTATATCGTTAGAAATACCAGAGGCGTTACGGGCTTCGTTGGTCCTGCGTCAAAGCCTGTTCCGCTGACCGATAAAGAGGTCGCTGCACTGGGTGTTGACACACAGAGAAGCGCTAACGTTCAGGTCGGCTTCAAGGAAGGCGACAACGTCGTTGTAACAGCAGGCTCATTCGAGGGCTTCACAGGAGTTGTGGAGAAATTCGATATGGAAGCACAGACGGCAGACGTCAGAGTATCTATGCTGGGCAGAGAAACAACTGTTACTATGCCGCTGACACAGATAAAGTCTGAGGAATAAGGAAAAAGGCGGTAAAACTCCGCAAACATTCGTGAAAATGGAAGCAAAGCCGTCAATGACGGTTCGGATATACGGCTTCCGGAAACGTGGGAGAGCGTATGGCGCTCGCCTTACCACTTAATTATGGAGGTGCGAACAAATGGCACAGAAGGTAGTAGGCTATATTAAGCTTCAGATTCCAGCAGGAAAGGCAACTCCTGCACCACCGGTTGGTCCAGCTCTTGGTCAGCACGGTGTAAACATCATGGCGTTCACAAAGGATTTTAACGAGAGAACTAAGAACGATATCGGTCTTATCATCCCAGTTGTTATCACAGTTTACGCAGACAGATCATTCACATTCATCACCAAGACTCCTCCGGCAGCAGTTCTCATCAAGAAGGCTTGCAAGATCGAGTCAGGTTCCGGTGTTCCTAACAAGACTAAGGTCGCAACTATCACAAAAGAGCAGCTTCAGAAGATCGCTGAGCAGAAGATGCCTGACCTGAACGCAGCAAACATCGAGAGTGCTATGAGCATGATCGCTGGTACATGCCGTTCAATGGGCGTTGTAGTTGAGGACTAATCAATCGTACTGTGCATTCATGCACGGCAATGGTGGGAGGAATTTTCCGCTAACCGACTAGATATCCACTGTCGGTATTACCACTTAATGAGGAGGAAATATTAATGAAACATGGCAAGAAGTATGTTGACAGCTTCAAGGCTATCGACAAGGCTAAGCAATATGACGCTCCTGAGGCTCTGGAACTTGCAGCTAAGGGTGCTAAGGCAAAGTTCGATGAAACTATCGAGCTTCACATTCGTCTGGGCGTTGACTCAAGACACGCTGATCAGCAGGTAAGAGGTGCTGTTGTACTTCCAAACGGAACTGGTAAGACTGTAAGAGTTTGCGTATTCTGTAAGGAAGACAAGTACGAGGCTGCTAAGGCAGCAGGCGCTGACTATGTTGGCGGCATGGATCTCGTTGAGAAGATCACAAAGGAAAACTGGATGGATTTCGACGTTGTAGTTGCTTCACCTGACATGATGGGTGTTGTAGGACGTCTTGGTAAGATCCTCGGACCTAGAGGACTTATGCCAAACCCAAAGGCAGGAACTGTTACTCCTGACGTAGCTAAGGCTGTTACAGAGGCTAAGGCTGGTAAGATCGAGTATCGTCTTGATAAGACAAACATCATTCACTGCCCTATCGGTAAGGCTTCATTCGGTGTTGAGAAGCTCGAGCAGAACTTCAACACACTTATCAACGCTGTTGTAAAGGCTAAGCCAGCCGCTGCTAAGGGTCAGTACCTTAAGAGCGTAGTTGTAGCTTCTACAATGGGCCCTGGTATCAAGATCAGCACTGCTAAGTACGGCAACTAATCTGATAACAGATAAATATTGAATTTTTAAGGGACTTGTGCTAAATGCATAAGTCCCTTTTTTATATATTCCCACAATTTGAACCACCCATGTTCAAATATTTGCATTATCAAGAAAAATTAACAAAATAATTTTTAAAGTAATCGTTTTACCCTGTTGCATTATTTTTTCTATGTGTTATAATATCAATTGAGCCGTAAGGTTCAGATTTTTGCAAGGAGTGATAATTATTAATATCTTTTATAACGAAAAAGATAAGGCTTTCAAGCTGAGAGCCAATAATACAGACTATATGATGAAGGTCTGCGAGGAGGGCTACCTCGCTCACGTTTACTATGGAAATAAAGTCCCTGACGAGGATCTGACTTATCTTCTCCGTCTTGACGAAAGCCCTTTTACCCCTGCCACTAACGACCGTGACAGAGCAAGCTTTATGGATACTCTGCCTTTTGAATATCCATGCTTCGGTCTTGGTGATTACAGAGAGTCTGCTTTCAAAATAATGGACGCTGACGGTATGTCGACTAGCGATCTGAGATATGTTTCTCATAAAATGTATGAGGGCAAACCAAAGCTTGAGGGTCTGCCTGCTACTTTCGCTACTGAGGAAAGCGGTTGTTCAACTCTCGAGATAACAATGTATGATAAGTATGCCGATATCGAAGTCGTTCTTATCTACACAGCTTTCGATAAGCTTGACGTTATCACACGTTCCGCTGTTATCACAAACAAGAGCGAAAAGCCGTTCAAGATAACAAGAGCCCTTTCAGCTTGCGTTGATTTTGATACAGACAAAATGGATATGATTACACTCAACGGCTCATGGGCTAGAGAAAGAGCTGTTGAAAGATGCAGACTTCACCATGGTAAACAGCTTGTTGATTCCTGCAGGGGCGAATCATCACATCAGAACAATCCGTTCGTTGCTCTTTGCGACAATAACGCTGACGAGGATAAGGGCGAGGTTTTCGGTTTCAACTTTGTTTACTCTGGAAACTTCTATGCTCAGGCAGAAGTTACTCAGCATAAGAAAACTCGTTTCATTATGGGTATAAATCCTCTTGACTTTGAGTGGCTTTTGGAAAAGGGCGAAAGCTTCACCTGTCCTGAGGTAGTAATGGTGCACTCTGACGAGGGTATAGGCAAAATGTCAAGAACTTTCCATGACCTCTATAGAAACAACCTTATCAGAGGCGAGTATAAGGATAAAAGACGTCCGATACTCATTAACAACTGGGAAGCTACTTACTTTAACTTCGATACTGACAAGCTTATAGATATCGCTAAGGAAGCTTCAAAGCTTGGTATAGAAATGCTTGTTATGGACGACGGCTGGTTCGGTCATAGAGATTCTGATAACTCATCACTGGGCGATTGGTTCGTTTATGAGAAGAAGCTCAAGGGCGGTCTTAAATATCTTGTTGACGAGGTAAATAAGCTTGGCATGAAGTTCGGCATTTGGTTCGAGCCTGAAATGATATCCCCTGACTCTGAACTTTATAAGGCTCACCCAGACTGGGCTATCCAGATAAAGGGCAGACCTCTGACTCTTTGCAGAGAGCAGTATGTCCTCGACTATTCAAGAAAAGAAGTCAGAGATTACGTTTATGGCATGATGAAGAAGATTCTCGACAGTGCAAATATCGAGTACATCAAGTGGGATATGAACAGACAGCTTACAGAGGTCGGCTCGGCTACCCTGCCTGCTGAAAGACAGAGAGAGCTTTGGCACAGATATGTTCTCGGTGTTTATGACCTTATGGACAGACTTACAACAGATTATCCTCATATCCTCTTGGAGAACTGCTCAGGAGGCGGAGCAAGATTTGATCCTGGTATGCTCTACTACAGCCCACAGATATGGTGCTCTGACGATACAGACGCTATCGAAAGACTTAAGATACAGCACGGCACTTCAATGTGCTATCCATGCTCAGCAATGGGTGCGCACGTTTCTGATTGCCCTAATCATACTGTTGGCAGAAACACTCCGTTCAAAACAAGAGGTCACGTTGCTATGGTGGGTACGTTCGGCTATGAGCTTGACGTAACAAGGATACCGCAGGAGGACAGGGACGCTATCCCTGCACAGATAGAGGAGTTCAACAAGTTCAACAAGCTTGTAAGAACAGGTGACCACTACAGAATAGGCAATATGTTTGAGGACAACACCTGGGACGCTTGGGAGTTCGTTGCAAAGGACAAGAGCGAAGCTCTCTTTGAGTTCGTTCAGGTGCTTGGCAGACCAAACGAAAGATCAAGACGTATCAAGCTCAAAGGTCTTGAAGCTGACGCTTACTATTATGAGGAGAATGAGCCTGACAAAAAGATTTCAGGTGCGGCACTCATGAACGCAGGCATCAACATCGCAAAGATGTGGAATGGTGACGGACTTTATGGCGACTTCTGCTCAAAAATTCTTCATTTTATAAAGGTGTAAGAGCAAAGCGTTTATCAAAGTTGTGGTAAGGTTAGATAAATACACAAAAGACTATTGACAATTTGAAGATATTGTAGTACAATAGTTGTGAAATAAGTTCAAATTTTAAAGGTGGAGTTCTTCCACCTTTAAATAACACAGAGATGTAAACGAATACAACTTGTAAGGAGAATTTTTATGAGGTTAAAAAAGCTAATGGCAGTGGCTTGTGCCGCCGCCCTTACAGTGACAGCTTTCGCAGGCTGCTCAAAAAAGAACGATTCCTCCAGCGGCTCTGACAGCAAGGGCGACGCTAAGAAGGAGTATTACAACGCTCAGCCTGTTGACACTGGCTGGGAGTGGGGAAATGTCGAGATAGTTGACGGTGGTTTTATCCCTGACGTCATCTATAACCCTACTGAGGAGGGGCTTATCTACGCCAGAACAGACATGGGCGGCGCTTATAAGTATAATAAGGATACTCAGCGCTGGGAGTGCATAACAGATTGCTTTGGCGGCGACGATTGGAACTATAACGGAACAGAGAGCCTTGCAACTGACCCTGTTGAGCCAAACAGAGTTTATCTTGCGGCTGGTACATACTCCACAAACAATGGTGCAATATTTGCTTCTGACGATTACGGCAAGAACTGGACTATCTGCGAAATGCCTTTCGGCATGGGCGGTAACGAGGTCGGAAGAGGCTGTGGTGAAAGACTTCAGGTAGACCCTAACGATAACTCTATACTTTACTTCGGCTCAAGAGCTGACGGACTTTGGAAGTCCACAGACTATGGCGCAACATGGAACGAGGTCACTTCATTCCCTACAAAGGGCGGATATACTGAAGACGGATATTCTATCGGACTTACATTCGTGGCATTCGATAAATCAAGCTCTGAAAAAGGTCAGGCAACAAAGACAATAATCGTTGGCTCAGCAGGAACACAGGGGGATTATCTCTATCGTTCTGATGACGCAGGCGAAACATGGACAGCTATCCCTAATCCAAAGTCTGAGGCTACAGGCGACAAGACCGAGAAGCTCAAGCCTTGTCAGGGCGAGATATCTTCTGACGGATATCTCTATTCAACATGGTCTTATAAGGTAGGACCAAACGGTGCTTCTGACGGAGCAGTTCAGAAGTATAACCTTAAAACAGGCGAGTGGACAGAGATAACTCCTGAGAGATCTTATACTTGCGGTTACAATGGTATCTCAGTAAACCCTAACGACCCTAACATGATAGTATGCACAACTCTTGACCTTTGGGCATACTTCGACAACCTTTTCGTTTCCTATGACGGAGGCGAAACTTGGAACGGCATTTGGAGCTGTGACGAGAACGGCAAGACGGTAAACAACTTTAATCTCGATATAAGCAATGCACCTTGGCTGGATTGGCAGGGACAGCTCAAGCCGGGCTGGTGGATGACAGGTGTTGCTATCAACCCGTTCAACCCAGATGAGGTTCTTTACACAACAGGTGCAACTATCTTCGGCACATCAAATCTTTCAAAGATAAAGGACGAGCCTGTTGACATAAGCGTAAAGGCAATGGGCATTGAAATGACAGCTATCTTTGATTTCGTTTCACCTCTCGATAATGGCGAGGGTACTCCTGAGCTTTATTCCACAATGGGTGACCTTTACGGCTTCCGTCATGATGATGTAACAAAAGCTCCGCAGGAGCATTATGGCGACTTTAAGGCGACCTCTATAGATTGTGCGGCACAGGATTATAAGATAGTAGTAAGAGCAACAGACGATGGCGACGGCTCGGTTTACTATTCAACAGACGCAGCCGAAACTTGGCAGGCAGTGGAAACACTTCCGGAGGGCGTTGGCAAAAAAGCAGGCGGCACAGCTAAGCTTTCCGCTGACGGCAAGACCATTTTCTATCAGAGCGGCACAACAGGCGTTGCTGCGGCAGTAACAAGCGACTTTGGCAAAACATGGACTACCTGCGAGGGACTTCCTGCCGGTGCAGTTATTGAAACAGATAAGGTAAATCCTGATAAGTTCTACGGCACATATGACGGAACGTTCTATATGAGTACAGACGGTGGAAAGACTTTCAGTCCTATCGCAAATATGCTCGTTTCAGCAACATCAATAAAAGCTTGTCCTGATACAGAGGGCGACCTTTGGATATCAGTTGGCGCAGGTGGCGTTTATTATCTGGATACTGCAACAGGCACACTTGCTCCTACATCTCAGGACGTTACACAGTGCGACGCTATCGGACTTGGTAAGGCTGAAAAAGACGGCGACTATATGGCTCTTTACATGATGGGCGAAGCAAACGGCGATGGTTACGGCATTTATATGTCAGCCGACAAGGGAGTAACATGGAAGCGTATCAATGATGACACACAGAAGTGGGGCAACGTTAGAAAGATAATCAGCGGCGACCCTAAGGTATACGGCAGAGTTTATGTAGGCACTGACGGACGTGGTATCATTATGGGAAACGTTAAGCAGTAATACATTATAATATAGCGAACAGAGCGGTGCTGATAGTGCCGCTCTGTTTTTTGTCTTTGCCCGAATGCAAAGCATTTCTGCACATTGTATAAGTGAATAAAATCGGAAGTGCAAATTTGTGCATTGTTATGATAAATCTTAAGATCATCTTAGCAAAATTACAAATGCTTGCATTTGGTGCAGATTTTTGTTATTATGTTACTGTAAGAACAAATCAGAAGATACAGACAATAGAAACCTGCTAAGAAAAATCAATAGGCAAAATGAACAAAGTTGAGAAAAGA
>ERZ779896.954-NODE-954-length-29129-cov-6.356229_pt1 | contig 29129 bp, 29 predicted proteins | sample MGYA00511067_ERZ779896 | MGnify/ENA primary metagenome ERZ779896 (study PRJEB29588, sample SAMEA2161597) | human gut metagenome | biome: human gut; feature: human-associated habitat; material: faeces | place: Denmark | collected 2008/2010 ... | reverse complement strand
GCTGCTTTGCAGCAGGATTCACAGATTGCAGCAGCACACCCGCAGGACAAAGAAACCTTCTGCGGTATGACCATCAAAGGTATGGTGTACGATGACAAAAAGGCTGCGGGCGAACGGCTGCTGCTGGCTCGGCAGGAGATGCCCAATGCCGATATGATGCTGCTGGGCACCTACCGTGGCTTTGAACTGAACATCCGGTTCGACAGCTTCAAGAATGAGCATCAGGCCGTACTCCGGGCAGAGTTGAGTTACCCGGTGTCGCTGGGCGATGATGCGCGCGGCAACATTACTCGTCTGGACAATGCCATCGACAATTTCGCTGACCGTATTGCAGATGCCGAAAATGCTCTGCAAAACCTTGAACAGCAGAAGCAGGCCGCAGAGGTCGAAGTGGCAAAGCCCTTTGCACAGGAGGAAGAACTGACCGAAAAGTCTGCCCGCCTTGCTGAACTGAATGCTCTACTGAATATCGACCGTGACCGCAGTTCCTCGCAGGATACTCCCGAAGAATCCGAGGAAACCGAAGCACCCACAACTCGTCCGTCTGTGCTGGCTGCACTGGGGGAAAAGACCAATCAGCCGGAGCCTGTCAAACCGTTCCGCAGCTACTATGATAAGGATGGTGATGCACGATGAAAGAGAAGCGGGATGAAATCATCATCCTGCGCCTGACCAAAACAGAAAAGAACCGCATCTATGAAAAGATGTTCAGCATGGGCATCCGTAGCCTGAGTGCCTATATCCGCAAGATGGCTCTGGACGGTTACTGCCTGCATCTGGACTTGAAAGAACTGCGCCGCATGGCATATCTCTTGCAGATGTGCAGCAACAATCTGAACCAGTACGCCAAAGCCGCCAATGAAAACGGTCGGGTCTACGCCGCTGACATGGAGGACCTGCGGCAGCGGTTGGATGAGCTGATCGACATTGGCAGAAAAATTCTCGCTCGGCTGGCAGAACTCTAAAATTTTTCCCCGCAGTTGGAGGGCTGCGGGGGTACATAAGGGTTGACATCCTTGCAAAGTAATCGTTGACACCTTTATAATAGGGGCGAAAGGCAGGTGCTGGATATGAGGTTCGTTTTTAAGATGATCGTTTTCCCGTTTTGGCTGCTTACGGCTTTCCTTGCGCTGATGCTGAAATGGACGCTGAACCTGTCGGCGTTTGTGCTGGCTCTGCCCATGCTGTATATTTTCGGCTGCGGTCTTTATACGCTGTACTGCCGGGAGTGGCTGCAATTTTTGATTTTGCTGGTAGCAGAGTTTGGATGCTTTGTGTTGATTTTTATGGGCGCTTTGATTGCAGATGCAGCAGAACGTTTTAGTGGCTGGGTTGCCGGATTGTGAGATTTTTTTATCTTGATGCCGCCTCCGGGCGGCATTTTCTTTTTTGTAAGGGGGGATGGCATTGGCAGCAACACGGCTGATTGCGCTGCACAAAAACAAAGGCAAGTCGGTTGCGGCCTGCCTGAAAAACCGCACGGATTACGCCCAGAACCCAGACAAGACACAGCAGGGCGAACTGGTCAGCAGTTACGAATGCAGTCCCCTGACAGTGGATGAAGAATTTATGCTCTCCAAACGCCAATATGAACTTGCCACCGGGCGCAGGCAGAAAAATGATGTGATCGCCTATCAGATTCGTCAGTCTTTCAAGCCCGGAGAAATCACCGCCGAGGAAGCCAATAAGGTAGGTTATGAGCTTGCCATGCGGTTTACCAAGGGCAAGTATGCTTTTATTGTTGCAACCCATACCGACCGGGAACACATTCACAATCACATCATCTACAATTCTACTGCACTGGACAGCACCCGGAAATTCCGGGATTTTTTGTTATCTGGGCTTGCGGTGCAGCGGTTAAGCGATTTGATTTGTCTGGAACATCAGCTGTCCGTCATTGAAATCAAGCCCTACCGGGAGCGGCAAAAGCGCACCCTTTATCCGCCCAGAGAAAGCAACCGGGATAAGCTGTGTGCCGTAATCGACGGCATCCTGCTGAACGAAAAGCCTGCAAGTTTTGAGGGCTTCCTTCAAAAACTGGAACAGCAGGGCTACGAAATTAAACGGGGAAAGTACACTTCGGTCAAAGGAACACGGCAGAAACGCTTTATCCGTTTTCGGACACTGGGCGCAGGATACAGCGAAGATGAAATCAAGGCGGTCATCGCCGGAGAAGCCGAACACCGCCCTCATCAGAAACAGCCGACGAAAGAGCAGCCGTTCCACCTGTTGGTGGACATTCAGGCAAAACTCTCCGAGGGCAAGGGCGAAGGTTATGCACGGTGGGCAAAACGCTACAATCTGAAAGAGATGTCCAAGACCTTGATCTTCTTGCAGGAAAACAAAATCGGCAGCATCGAGGAAATGCAGGAGAGGGTGAATGCGGCAACTGCGAGATACCATGAGCTTGGTGATTCCATTAAGGACGCAGAACAGCGCATGACTGAAATTGCTGTTCTGCGAGCGCACATCGTCAATTACGCCAAGACACGACCTGTGTATGATGCCTACCGCAAAGCCGGATACAGCAAGAAGTTTTTGGAAGAACACCGGGAGCAGATCACACTGCACAAGGCAGCAAAAGTTGCTTTCGATGAAGCGGGGCTGAAAAAACTGCCAAAGGTAAAGGAACTGAATGTCGAATACGCTGAGTTGCTGGCAAAAAAGAAATCGGCGTACCCCGAGTACCGCAAAGCGCGGGATGAGATGCAGGAACTGATGAAAGCTCAGAAGAATGTAGAGATGTTCTTCGCAGAAGAAAAGATCCCCAAGGAAAAAGCGCAGACCCGATAAACAGAGAACACCGAGGATTCTTCCCATTTTTGGGGGAGTCCTCGGTGTTCTTTTTCGTTATAGAAGCATTTGGCACAAATGCGCAGCCTGCATCCGGCGGATGCAGTACACAAAGGGTTTGGGACTATCCCAACAAGCATTTTGCAACGCAAAAATGGCGTTTGTATATACGAACGCCCTGCTTGCAGGTACTGATTGGTAATGTTATGCTTTTGATTCTATCGTTAGATATTCAATCAATAACCGCATAAATCACCTCGCTGGTTGTACCAAGTGAGATAAACAAATTAATATGTTCCTCCTAAAAAGGATTCAATGATTTTTCCATCACAGATATGTATTTGCCTACTTGCGTACGCTGCCACATCTGGAGAGTGTGTTACCATAACAATCGTCATGCCACTGCGATTGAAACTGGAAAACAGTTCCATAATGGCGAGGCTGTTAGCTTTGTCTAAGTTGCCGGTAGGTTCATCGGCCAGTAACACACGCGGCGAACGAGCTAGCGCTCTTGCAATGGCAACGCGCTGTTGTTCGCCGCCAGAAAGATTTACTGGTCGCTTGTTGGCTTTTTCGGCCATGCCAACGCGTGCGAGCAGTTCATGTGCAACCGCATCTCTTTCCCGTTTGGACACACCCGCATAACCAAGCGGCATACAGACGTTTTCAAGCGCGCTAATTTCATTGACCAAGTTGAATGCTTGGAATACATAACCAATTTTTTCGTTACGTAATGCCGCGCCGGCTTTACTTTTCAGTCGTGTAATGTCCTCGCCGTCAAAGAAATAACTGCCGCTTGTCAGTTCATCCATACAGCCTAAAATGTTTAGCAGAGTCGATTTGCCGCAGCCTGAACGGCCTGTAATAGCAACAAAGTCGTGAGGATAGATTTCAAGGTTTACCGCCTCGATCCCTACAGTTTTCACACCACCCTGCCGATAAATTTTACTTGCATCTTGCAGCTTTAGAATCGGTTTCATTTTTGCTCCTTTTAGCGCTATAAAATCTTCGTTGGGTAGCGACTACGCGTGCCGAGGACCGTACATACACAACATATAAGCGTGATTCCAAATGCCATGCCTATTGCAAGTATCGCGCATGTCCAGGAAAACCGCACTGTGAATGTCACAGTGGAAAGCTGCGGTGCAATAAATATTGTTAACAGCAAACTTATTACGCCTCCCAAAAGTGAAAAAAGCAACACTTCGCAAAACAGTTCAAAAATAAGCGTACCGTGTGTTGCCCCCAAAGTCAACGCAATAACGAATTCTCGTCTGCGCTGTTCTACATAGATAAGTAAAACTCCGATGATGCCCACCGTTGTAATGACAAGCGAACATTTTGCCACCCATACAAACAGCTCCATCCATTGAGTTAAATCGCGGATGGATTTTTTGAGTTCCGCGCGTTGGTCAGACACCGTATAACTGTAGGACGGATGACGGCTTTGTAGCCAATCGGCAATTCTCTGTACATCGTCAATACCCTGTCCGCTTTGTAAAAATACGCTCAAATAGGCCATGGGGGCGTCAGCATTGGCAGTCAACATATTTAGCTGCGAAAACGGCAAAACGATAAGCTGCGCGGTATCCACATTTTCACTTTCCATAGCGCTCAATAGTAAGAGATCAGAATTGTCAGGTAAGGTTGCTGTGTGCAGTAGCTGTCCGTTTATCGTTGCGCCTTGTTCATCAAGCAAAAACCAATCACGACAAAAGAACAATCTGTTGGGCAAGTCCTTTTCTATTTGCGCACCGAAATAAACCGTATCCGGTTCTGGCTGTACGCCGAAGAAGAATTCAAAAGTGTTCTCATCCATAGAAGAAAATATGACATCTTGCACCTTATCCTCTTGTAGCTCAAATGTATAGATTGTTCGTTCAAGCAACAGATATGAAAAGCTATACTCCGAGCCATATATTTCGCATAACTGAGTATAATCTTCAGGCGTTACGGCAGCATTGAGACCATCGCCGCCATAATACTGAATGGATATACTGCTTTTTCTGCTCTGCATTTCGTAGGCTTCCAAACGGTATGTGGCGGCTCTGCCGGACAAATATCCACAAAGTACAACTGTCGTGCCAAGCACAAACTCTATAAGCAGAAAAAGATAGGTTTTACGGTTCAGCCACAGCTTTTGCACCGCACGGTAGAGCGGATATAACATCATGACACCCTCTCCATCAATTCTACAAGCTTTCTTCTTTTCAAATTTCGCATGGTGGCCCACGTGACAAGCAATACCATTCCTGCTCCGAAGACAAACGCTCCGATGTATACGCCAGCAGTAAGGGCAAGAGCAAAGGTTTGGGGAGCCGTTGGCCGCAAAAGTTGCACAAGCGCCAAATCAAGAATAAACGCAGCAGCGAAACACAACAGGTTTTCTACCAATGCGGAGAAAAGTTCCGTGCTGTAAGAAGAGCCCAGCGCCATATGTATGCCAATGAGCCGCTTATTGTGTAGGATTTTTCCGGTAAGCACGAGCCCAATGTTAAGACCTGCAAACAGCAGGCTGACAGCCCCCGCACTGAATATGAGAACTGACTGTTGGATGCACTGACTGAGAAGCTTTTGAAAGTCCTGCTCACCATTGCGAACGCTACGAACTTTCAGTCCAATGGTTTCGAGCGCAGTGCACAAACGCTCTAAATCACTTTGTTGCGTATTGCGAAAATAGATTCGACTGTACTGTAAAGCGCCTTTACTGGTCTGCGGCGCAAGCGGAAGGAAAATTTTGCCGTTGTTGCGCACAGAAGAATAAACACCCGCCAGCTTGTATGCTTGACCGTCAACCGTGACAGTATCGCCTATAGACAACTCACCATATTGCTCCAAATCCGTTTTTTCTATAATGCATGTATTTTGATTTTTAGAAAATACGGATTCTCCTGCTACAGGTACAAACATTTCAAAGTCTGTGATGTTTTCAGTTGTATAATAGACCACCTCACTGTGACGCTCATCGTTCCAGTCTACAGTACTATTGCAATACGCAATGAGGGCAAAATCTGCCGACTTTATTCCTACGTTTTGTATAGCTCTTTGAACATCCTGAAATGCGACATCCACGCCATATAAAGTAAGCACGGTTGTATCTGCTCCCCCCTGAATACGCATAGTCTTGATGTTCTGTACGAATACATTAATGTTGCCAAGACAAAAAATAGGGAACAGTAGCCCTAATGCCATAGAAACAATCAAAATCACATTGATTTTAAATTCATGACAAAATTGCACGGTTGAAAGCCAAATGTAATAAGAAAAACTATTCGTTTTCATCAAGATACCTCAGAGGGAGAATTTGAGCGTTTTATATGATAGAGAGTGCCTTGTGTAGCATCAGATACCCAAAATCCATCTTCAGTACGTACAAGATAAGATTCCGGAGATAATTCTTCAAATTCTATTAAGGTTTCAACATATGTGCCGTCCAACTTATAATGATCTAACCGCGCCCAAGCGCATGTGAGCACATAAATATCCTTACCGTCAATGCAAAAATCTGTTGGACAATATTTATAAGGAAAAGCAAACACTTTCTTCAATTTTCCATGTGCCGTTATTTCATAGAGATAACTTTCTCCACCACTGGCATGAAATGAGTGAGAATCTTTCCAATGTACAAAAGTATTAACACCGTAGACGGTTTTATCTGTACATGTTATAAATCCATAAAAGGGTTCTGAAGACCTTTGTTTTTTCCCGTTTGAACCAATTAGAGAAACACAAGATTTCTCCTCATTTGCACAATTATTAGTAAGAAAAAGTGTTTCATCATCAGAAATTGAGATATCCATATAGTAATTGTTTTGAGAATCAGACAATTGGTCGAGCTCTATTGACCGAATCGTATGAAAATTCTCATCAAGAATTTGAACACGAGAATTTCCGGAATCAATAACATAAAGCCTATCATTCCAGACAGCCAGACCTGTAGGGCGAACAAATTCTCCTGAAGCATTTCCCAAATTACCAACCTGTCCTTTGATTTCGCCAAAACTATCCAATATTTCCAGGCAGTTTTGATCTGGCCTCGCTACAACTATATTTGATCCAAAGTTCGCTATCCCTGCGAGCTGCGAGTATTTGATTTTCCTTTCAAAAAAATAGTCGGAATTTACAATTGTGCTTATTTCTTCCGCAGCCATGTTTTGTCTATCGGGATAGCTCATCGTGTATCCTATGATGCACACGGCCAAAACAGTTACGATAGCAAGTATTATTTTTTTCATCTGTTTTGTATCCTCACTACTCTACAAATTGAATTCAATTGTCACTACAATCCATACTCATAAATTGAATCCTCATACTTTTTATATGTTTTCTCGGCCAGTCACACAATCAAGCAATAAAGAATTGAGTTTTTATTGGAACGGGAAAAATGTTTGGGCTCAACATTCACTATCGCGATTCCTTATTTGAAATTGTAGCAAAAGCTTAAAGCCAACATAGACTTCCACCGTTAGATGTGCATAATTGCAGCCCTATTAACAGCATCCCAACTTATTCTCTTGTACATCATAATTAGTATTAGTGGTTCCACTGGATGTCGTGCATACTTGCTTAAGATATGCTTTTTGATATTCTGTATCACTTAACCAGAATAAACCGCATCCCTTATCCACGCAGTATGGACTTCCAGTTTTATATGTGGTCCAATTTCCACAAGCAGCATTAGCTTGCATTGCACCGTTACAGATTATCCCAAGGAAAATCATTACAGATAGCATACATACAACCACAAGACGATTCACAGCCTTTGAGATATTTGTCATTATTGAACTCCTTTCTGTGTGACTAGCCGAGAAAGCACACAAATGTTGTGGCATGAAGATTACCGCTGATATATGACAGATAAAAGGTTTTCAACTGGGGTTTCCCCGATTTCTCGGTACGAACCCTTATCTATCATTATAAATGAAGGATACCAGTTAATATCGTAAACCAGTCCAAACAGTTTGTCTTTGTCTATATTGTAGTCCCCATTCTCCGAATCATATTTATAAATATAGATAATTTCATAATCGTCTGAAACGTTGTTACTTTCAAACAATTTGCTTGCGGCATCGCAATCAGAACAGCCGGGCATGTAAAAATAGATAAGCACGGGTTTATTTGATGAGCTATTTGAATAATTATCAACAATATATTTATTGGCGTTGCTTTTTAATTCGTCGCTATCTGTTACGTCAAGTAGAATAAGCTTCTCAATCAAATTTTCTCGGGAAACATCCTTAAATATTACAAATCCAGAATCATCAAGTATAAAGAATGTCGGAGTAGCGGTGGACAATTTAGCTTCCCCATTTAACGAATAGTTGATGCTTGGGTCAAGCGAATATTTATTTATATAATGATCAGGGATTTTATCCTGCCAAATAATCGCATAATCAATCTGGTCACCAAAGGTAGCTGCAAACCTCTCAAAATCAGAAATACTGTCAAGACAGCTTGAACAGGAACTGGAGAGATAAAAGGTAACTGTGTACTTCTTGCCTTTGGAAATCTTAGTCACGGCTTTACCTTCATGATCCCATAAATCAAATCCGGAGAACTCATCTCCGAATTCAATATATGATACGTTCGAATCATTTAATATGGATGACAAGCTTATTCCATTTGCCTGTGCAATCACCAAAACTCCAGAAAGCAATAATAGCACCGCAATAATAGCGCTTTGAACAACAACAACTTTTTTCATACCGTCGAGCGTCCTTTCCTAATGGGTTCAAAATGCTTTAAGCATCATGTCTGACCGTTCAAAATCAAAATTATAGCGGAGCTGAACATTTTGATTTGTTCATATGATATAATACTTTTTCAATAAATCAACATTTTTGTTATAATCAAGGTTTTTATTGTAATGAAAAAGAAGCCGATGGATTTTGAGGGGCACTCATAATCCATCGGCGTTATTCAAAAATCTTTTTTACATGGTTGATACTTTTCGCTATGAAGTTGGACGGAGGTGAAGCCGCTCACCAAATATCGAAGTGAATGCGTCATTTTGATTGTTCAGCAAATCTGTTGTTTGCATGCTGTACACTTTTGGGGAGCGCATTCTTTTTTGAATGGGCATGTACATTCAAATCTGTTTTATCGTAAGTGCTCAATAAAACGGTGGTTAGACTTTACCCATGATAGCGTATAATTGAGTTCGCAAAATTGAATCAGTAATAGACAAGCCACTAGGGCTCCTGTAAAATGATAGTTGTCAGAAAATCATTATGCAAAGGAGAGACCCTACAATCAAATCGATCAAATGTTGCTCAGAATTTGTCCATCCTCGATCCGAATGATCTGCTGCGCCTTCTGCGCAATTTCCGGGTTATGCGTGACAACGATAAGCGTTTGCCCGAACTCCGCAGCACATTCCATCAGCAGCCGCATCGTATCCTCACCCGTCCGCGTATCCAGATTTCCGGTAGGCTCGTCTGCAAAAACGATGCGGGGCTTTGCAATCAGCGCACGGGCGATTGCCACACGCTGCTGCTGTCCGCCGGAAAGCTGTGCGGGGCGGGAATGTAGCTTGCCCGCAATGCCCAAGATTCCGGTCAGCTTATGGAGCATCTGTTCATCCGGTGCTCTATGGTCCAGATAAAACGGGGTCAGAATATTATCCTGCACCGTGTACTCCGGGAACAGGCGGAAATCCTGAAAAATAAAGCCGATCTTTTGCCGCCGCACCTGTGCCAGCTGCTCCGCATTCATTGCATAAATGTCCTGACCGTCCAGCAGCACCTTACCGGTGGTGGGCGGCAAAAGTCCTCCCAGAATTTTCAGGAGCGTAGATTTTCCGCTGCCGCTGGAACCGATGATGGACGCAAATGTACCGTTTTCAAGGGTCAGGTCGCTCTTTTTGAGGGCGTGAACCGCACTTTCCCCTTCCCCGTAGGTTTTGGAGATATGTACAGCTTCCAGAATTTTATCCTTCATAAGATGTCCCCCTTGGATGCTTTTTTACGAATAAAAGAGAAGATCGGCAGCAACGCTGCGGACAGCCAGAACACCATCAGCAGAATGCTGACCACGATCTGACTTCCCACGGGTTTATGGAATTCATACACCCGTCCGCTTGTATGGATACGGATCAGGTCGAGAATACTCTGGATCGGAACGATACGCGAGACCGCCGCATAGACAACGATATTCACAAGCAGCGTTGTCCCAACGATGACCGGGAGCAGCAGCTTTGCATAGGACAGCACCAGTTTTTTCGGGGAAACGCCCAGCGTCAGGAGAAGCGACAGCCGCTGCTGCTGGACTTCATAAGCCGAAAGATTCAAAACCACCAGCAGCGCACACCCCAGAAGGACCCCGAATACCGCAAGGATGCCGACAAGGAAAGCGCTCTGTGTGCCCTCGGTGTAGCTCTGGCTGAGCAGATCGTAGTTGTCTGCGCTCAGAATCCCATTTCTGCGTGTGGCAATGGATGCAATGGAACGCCGCAGCGAGAAGTTATTGTCGGCAGCCAGCTTTACATTCAGGCTGCTGTATCCTTCCTTTTCCATAAAGAAACTTCCTGCGCTCTCAAACATTTTATGGTAAAGAGCCGTACTGACAAAAATTGTGCCGCTGAAAAGGAGCCGGTCTGTTGTCAGCAGTGTGTAATTGCTTGCAGACTTTACGACACCGGCAATGGGCAGCTGGGCGGTGTACGTCCGGTAGACCTCATTCCCGGCTTCATCCTGCCCGGTATAACGCCGATATTGGATACTCAACTTGTCTCCGGCCGCAAAAACCGGTTCAACCAACGTACTGCCATCCGGTTGGAAGCCCTGATAATATTCATCCGCAGCGGGGTCATAATAGCAATCTCCCCACAGGGTCAAAACAGAATCCCCGGACAGCAGTGTCTCTATTTTCTCGTCCGAAACGCCGGCATCTGCGGCAATGCGGCGCAGTTCGTCCTCCGGCAAGGCGCAGACAGTCGTGTTCAGCGTTCCTCTTTCTGCATTTTGCAGCAAGCTCGGAATGTCCGTATAGAAACCGTTGTCCTTGACCCAGATATCGGCAAGCATCTTGCTGGACTGGATCTTGTCTGACGTCACGGTATAGGTATCGGTCAGATCAATTGCAGCGGAAACCTCTTCCACACCGGGCAATGCAGCGAGATCCTCTTTCAGAGAAAACGGCATCCCGGAGGTTCCGTTCATCTTGATGGACAGACAGGCATACGGTGCATCCAGATCATATGGCAGCATGACACGCCAGCCGACATACAAACAACTGACGGCGATCAGCAATACCGCGCAGCCGACACCGATCTGCGGTGCAAGCGGCAGCTGTGCCAAGCGGAATTTTTTTGCAGGCTTCTCTTTGGGTTTTGCGGTCTGCGGGCGAACCAGCACCGCAGGCAAAAGTGCACCCAGCAGTACGGAGAGCAGAAACAGCACCGCCAACGGCACAAGAGATGCAGCGGGGACCGCCAAGAACGAAAGGTGCTTCTGCAGCCCCAGACCGACGGCCGCAGCACCGCAGCCCAGTGCAAACCCTGCAGCAACTGCTGCAAGCCCGGCAAAAAGCGCTTCCCACAGGCACATAAGCCGGAGATCCCGATTTTTAGCCCCCAGCGTCAGGAAGGTGTTGATGGTATGTACACGCTTGTGCAGAACGATCAGGAAATACTGCGCCACTGCAAAAAAGCTGACCAGAATCGCTGCGACCAGCAAAAAGCGCAGGGAGGACGAAACGGTATCCTCCTGCGGGTAGGCATACTCGTTTGCCACTAAAGCAGGGTCGGTCGAAGCGGTCACGGGTGCGGTTGCATTCAGATAATAAAACGTCTGGAACTTTTGCCCGTCCAAGGCAAGCGGCTCTGCTACAATGCCGCTGACGGTGAGATTGCCGTTCAGATTCCAATAAACATCATAGGCAGGAAGAACACCGCACAGGGTATAGGCTTTTTCCATCACTGCGCCGGAGCCTGCCAGCGGGTCGTAATCATTGGCAGCCACCTTCAGCGTGACCGTCTGCCCTACGTCATAGGAGCAGCCCAGCGCATCCAGCAGCGTCGTCGTCATGGCAATCTCATCGGGCTGGGTGGGGAAATCACCGCTGATCGGCACGATACGCCCCAGCTGTGCAAAGGTATCGTCTACCGTTCCGATCCCGCCCGCCACGCCATCGTCTGCGCCGAGAACGATTCCATTCTGAATCGTTGTGCTGGCTTTTGCGGACGCAGGCAGATTCTCCCGCACCTGTGCAGCATCCGTGTCCGTATCCGATAATCTCAGATATTGCCACTCGCCGTACAGTTCGCATCGGGTATCCTGCAACGCCTGGGCGGAACTGTTGGAATAAATCGTTGCTGCTGTCAGAAACGAAAAAACCATCGTCAGCAGGATCAGCAACAGGCTGGTTTGCTTTTTCCGCCCAAGCATCCCATGGAACGCCAAAATAAGAGATGGGTTTTCTTTGACTTTCATAACGCACCCTCGCTGCAGAATAATCAAGCATAAATCTACTTTAATAAAAAACGCCTGCTCACAAGTGCCTGTGAGCGGGCAGAAGAATATAATCAAGTTGTATCGTCAGAAAAAACTATGACTATCTTCTAAGATGATTTTAATAATGCCATTCAGAATATTCAGTATGGTAGTAATATTCGCCACATTTAGAGCAACGATAGATATAATCTTGCGCATAACCATACTGGTTCTTTTCGGAGTCATATACTTGGTAACGGCTTCCAACGGGAGAACGAATGTAGTCGTGCTTACAAGCCGGATAAATATTATCAGATTCAACCGAATCTACGATCTCTGCCTCTGGAGCAATTTCAGAGATAACATCATCCAGCACTGCATCGTATTCAGGCATAACGAGCGTATCTTCTTCAATCGCATCCGCTGCGATATCGGTTTCGCTCATAGCAGCGTCCGCATCGGGGGTGGTGTCCGACGGAACGGTGTCAGGCTCCAGTGCAAAGGAAGAGAGGGAAAGACAGGTGACCATCATCGAAAACACTGCAAAGAGTGCAAACATCTTTTTCATAGATTTCATTGTTCTTCCTCCTGTATAGAGTTTTTATACAATGTATGTCTTATGGTCACTGCTTCTGCACCGGAACCACCTCCAGTTCAAATTTTATTACAACTATTGATTATATCAAAGCACAAGAGTTAATTAAAGTCCACAATTTTGTAGCAAAATGGAGAAAATTTGTAACGAAGTCGGATTCATATATAACGATATGTCCCCCAACACTGGACTTCCAGCATCGGGGGACATATCAGAACGGATGATTGCCGCGTACTCGCGCCATATCGTAAGCCAGCTATCAGCCAAAGGCTTTTATAACATCATGCAAAATCTCCATTTGTTGTGGAGAAAGGTCATTTCCCTGTTGACTTGGTGCTAAGAATTCATCCCGTAGCTTTACCAACGTTTTCTTTTGATCTTCCGTCAGTCCTGAAAGAGACAACAGTTCTGGCGCATCCAGTCCTAGGAGTTCATCTGTTGAAATGCTAAATAAGGATGAAATGCTTGAAAGAACATCCAACGGAATTGCATGTGCATCACTTTCATATCCACTGACCGTGGATACAGCCTTATTTAACCGTTTAGCCAAGTCCGCCTGCGTCCAGCCACGACTTTCTCTCAGCTTTTTTAGCTTTTCTCCTAAATAATGCTCCATTCCAGTACACTCCTATCCTATATAAAGTGTACTATTTGAAATTTCAATATAATCGTACTATACTACATATAATGTTCGATTATATTGAACTTCGATTGACTTGTAGGGGGTAGGAAAGTTATGCTATGTTCAGAATCCGGTTTGGCCCATGTTCGTTGGAGGGAAAAACAGATGAATATTTTGGTATGTGATGATAATGAAAATGCCGTTAATACGATAACAACAATGCTACAGACGCGATGCCAAGAAAAATGCATTTCGGCCAAACTATATTCATATACGCAGCCTGAATGTGTGAATGTTCTGGAAATTATTGACATTGCCTTTTTGGACATTGATATGCCTGGCATGAATGGAATTACATTGGCTAAAAATTTGCGACTCGTTCAACCGAGAGCCGTCATTATTTTTGTAACAAATTTTATTCAATATGCGCCCGAAGGATATGAGGTCAAGGCGTTCCGTTACCTATTAAAATCGGATATTTCAATTCGTTTGGTAGAGTTTTTTGATCTTGCTGTTCAAGAAATGTTAAAATGTCGTAAAGTTGTTACAATCAAAATCAATGCTGAGAGTATTGATATCCCGATTCACGATATTCTATACCTTGAATCAGAGGGGCGAATTATTGTGATGCATTTGGTGCATAACGGTCATGCCACTTATCGCTTCTACGAAAGTATGACCAACATGGAGAAAAGAATGGAGATGTTGGGCTTTTTAAGAATACAAAAGAGCTATCTGGTTAATATGGAATACATTGAAATCTTTCAACACAATCGAATTCAACTTGCAGGAGGAATTGTGTTGACACCCAGCGAAAAGAATCGGGCGGAATTAAAGAAAAAATATCTTCTTTGGAGAGGAGAAAACAAATGGAGTATTTGTTGAGTCTTGCATTTACATTGATTGATATTCTCTGCATGGTTTTCTTTTTGGATGCTTTTGCAACACGTCGTTGGACAGGAGTGCGTTTTTGGGGCGTTCTGCTTACATTTGTTTTGCTTTCGTTTGGCGGATTGTTCTTAAACCGTCTGCTGTTTTCTGGCGAACAAAGCACAAAAATCATTATAGTGCTTGTAACGAGCTTTTTCTTGGCACGAATTTTATATCAAGAAATAACATCGATTTATATTTTCTTTCTTGTTACGATAGAGTACTTATTAAATTATGCACTTTCAATGGGAATGGGAATGCTTGTGTCTACGCTTTATGGAATTGAAGGAAACGAATTCGGCTATGCGCAAGTTCCGTTTGTTATTTACTCCGCTTTGTATTACTCATCTGAGTTAACAATCGTTCTCGCTTTTCGGAAATTTTCGTGGGTAAAACCATCTTCACGTGAGGCTTCTACTTTAGGGATTTCTCAATTGAGCCTGTATTTTTTGTATCCTTTTTCTTCTTTTTTGATGCTTATTGTGCTTCTTTATGCATCCAGCGCTCGGCCTCTCAGTGATGGAATGATTGCCGTCTGTTGCATTGTGATTTTTATTGCAAATATTGCCGTCCTTTTTTTGCTGGAACAAATAGAGCAGGCTGCAAGAACAAGGGAACGATTATTAGCTTTAGATCAGCAACTTCAAATTCAAATCAAAAACATGGAAGCAGCAAGCAATCTATATGCCGCACAACGAAAAAAAGTTCATGATTTTCGTGCGCATATCAATGTACTTGATAATCTTCTGCAAACGCATGAATACACCGCAGCAGAGGCGTATATTGTTTCCGTTAAAGAATTTCAGTCAGAACGGTTGCTTTTAGTTAACACACACCATCCAATCTTAGATGCGCTATTTAATACAAAGGCTTCATTTGCTGAAAGCGTGGGTGTTGAAATGGACTTTGAGGTAAATGATTTATCAAAGATTTCATTGGATGCAGCCGATATGGTAGTGTTATTATCCAATCTGATAGACAACGCAATTGAAGCGTGTCAAAAACTTAACGGAAAGAAAATAGTGCAGATTACAGCAGTGGCCAATGATACATTTTTTTTTACGGTGCGTAATACCTCTGCTCCAGTTGAAATTATAAATGACAGCATCCCCACAACAAAACAAGAGCCTGAGATGCATGGCTTTGGATTGGAAAATGTCAAACTTATCCTAAAAAAATACAGCGGTGATTACGCCATGTCTTATAAAGATGGATGGTTTCAGTTTACAGGGGAAATAGCATTTTCTCGTGTTTCATGACATAAAATACCGTTTTTGTTACAAAAAAGCAGATAATGCACATATTTTATGCTATCATAAATAAAACGAACAACCGATGGAAAGAAAGAGTATATGGATTCATTAATAAAATGTTTTGCTTTAAAATGTATTGCTCTCAACATTATAGAGCCCAAGTCTTATGAATGGCTTGTATATAGTATGTTAAAGCGGCTTACCACTTGGGTAACTTGGGCGCTTTTAATACTGGTAGGAGGCTTATTCTTTGGGTTTGTGCAAACAATAGTGTTCGGATTCTGTTTTTTGTTTTTGAGAGCATGTACTAATGGTTTCCACGCCACTTCATATATGCGTTGTTTGTTTTTGTCATTGTGTATGGAAATCTGCTGTCTATGGTTTTCGAATCGCTTCTCGTTACTTGCCACAACGATATTTCTAATAATATCAGATTTGGTTGTTTGGTTTAATTCTCCAAGTAATAATGCGTGCATTCATCTTTCAATTGACGAAATTTGTGCGTTAAGAAAGAAGTCTCGAATTCGACTGATTGTTATAAATTTAATCTGCCTTTTTGATATAATCTATTTAGGCAATTTGTTCCGTTGTGTAGCAGCAGCTTTAATTGCAGATGCAATTTCTCTGATTGTTGCACATTATAATAAGGTCAGCCAGCATAAAATGGAGGATGCTACATATGAATGTAACAACAAAAAGATACGCTAAAATTTTGATTCAGAAAATGATCAAAAAAGACATGGAAGCGTGGCCACCCGAATGCTTTGGATGGCTCTATCAAGCACAGCGCCCCTTGAAAGATGATGACTCCATAGCCGATGAGCCAAACAAATGCTCTGTTCAACATACACAGACTTTGTAACGTATTCGCAGAATGACTTTGGGTGGCAATATGATTTTCGTGGCATCCTCGATAGAGTGCAAGCCGAATCTCATATTGCCATCTTTATTTATATTATTATCTCGGCTCGACACCGCTTGTCCGCTCGTATAAGGAGGGAACACGATGCCAGAAATCAATTTGAAAGACCACTATCCCGATGCACACCAGCAAGACTGCTTTATTGAGGTGACACAAGAAATATTTGAAGTCATGCACGAAATGGTTCGGCGCGAAAAAGCGCATTTGCGCCAAGTGTGTCGTTATCATGCACAGCACTCCTTGGACAATCCTTATGCTCAATATGAATGTGATGTGCTGCACTTTCTAAATGACCCCTGTGATACAGTGGAAAAGAGGTGGCAGCTAACGCAGCTTGGTGATACGTTTCGGATGCTTTCTGAAAAACAGATAAAACGACTGATCGAGCGTTATCACCATAATAAGACAATAGAAGAAATCGCGCACTTGGAGGGGGTTACAAGAGGCAGTGTAAATGAAAGCATTCAAGCTGCATTAGCGAAATTGCGAGAGAACTGTGAAGTTTTCGCATAATACCCATACAAATGGGCATTTTTTGTCATTATTAGTATAGGGACAATTTTTCCGTTCCTATCAACGAAAGGAAAAACGCTCTGCGCAGGGTGGCAAAAATAGATTTCGAGCATCTCGCTATTAAGTCGTGGCGGCGAGGTGACGCGGGTCTGATTTTTGTCGCCCGTTTTTTCTTTCAACTCCGCCCCCACTATGCCTTTAACGACAGAAAGCGAGGACGAAGATGTTTAAGATTTCCAAAATTGTAACGCAAGCCCCCTTTGGCTGCAAAGCCTCTGAACCCATGCACGAGTGGCATCGCTGGCGCGAACACCCGCACTTTGGGTTCGGAGGGCTGGCTTATGTACTTTGATTCTTACGCCACAGGCAAACGTATCCAGCATCTGCGCAAGGCCAACGGCATGACGCAGGAAGAACTGGCTATCAGGCTGAACATCAGTGACCGCCATCTCCGCAACCTTGAGCGAGGGGAAGAAGCACCGTCGATTGATCTTTTTGTTGAAATCACGGCGATTTTCAATAGTACACTTGACTATTTGATACTGGGAAAGACCCCTTCGGAACAAGAAGAACTGATGAAGAAAAAGCTCTACGCTAAACTGCGCCGTATCGCACGAAGTTTGGATGCTGTTATAGACGATTTATAATTACACATGATTGCCCTTCCGGGTGGTCGGCTCATACGAGCTGCCGTCTGGAAGGGCTTTTTTCTTTGAAAAAATCTTAAACTGATTTTCAAAATTTGTAAATTTAAAACACACGGAAATACGCCAACTTTTGCAAAAAACCGGAAGTGATAGTTCCGGTTTTCGATGCAAAAAGCGGAACTATTACTTCCTAAAAAAGCGTGCAGTTTTCAGGTACACTATGGTCACAGCAAGGGCAACACCCCAGACAGGGAGAAGCCCAAAGCTGTAAAGCGTACCTTGAAAACTGAATATCATTCCCTCGGACAAAACAATGAAACTTCCGTAATTCGCGGCCCGGCCATAAAGAAGGCGGGGTGGCTGAAAAGCCAATGAGAGGAAGGGTGCAGTCCCCCTCACCGAGGTGTATTCCAACCCCCACCGGGCGTCGAGGACAAATAGGGTGGGACACTTAAAACAAAAACTTCAAAGCCCACCACCGGGATTCTTCTGAATCAAGGCAGTGGGCTTTTTCCATACCGAACATTCATTCTGATGACACGGAGGTATTGATTATGAGCCGTACTTTTACCCACAAGATCGACGAATCGACCCTGACCACCCTCTGCCCCCGCTGCCTGAATGCCTTTCGGAACACCCGTGGCATCCGTGTCCGCCGTGCAGACCCCTATCAGCTCACCAAGGAGCCTTGCACCTACTGCCAGACCAACTTCGGCTACGACTACTACATCCAACCCACCAGCCCGAAATCCACCTATTTTAAGAAAGGACGGTTCGATGATGAATCTGAATGCGCTTAAAGTTGACCCTGAATTTCAGGGCAAGATCCCGCCGCTCACCTTTGAGGAGCTGAACCAGCTGGAAGCCAACATCCTGCGGGATGGACGCATCATCAATCCCATCATCGTGTGGGAGGGGCTGATTGTGGACGGACACAACCGTTTCATCATCGCCAAGAAGCACCCGGAAATCCCGTTCACTGTTCACGAAACGGAGTTTGCAAACCGCTATGAAGCCATCATCTGGATTTGCAAGAATCAGCTGGGGCGGCGCAATCTCACCCCGGAACAGAAGAAGTACCTCATTGGGAAACAATACGAAGCCGAGAAGTTAAACCATGGCGGTGATCAGAAAAGTAACCTTAAAAAATCGACTGGCCAAAATGGCCAGTCGATTGACAAACGGTGGACACGTCGACGAATCGCCGATGAAAACGGTGTCAATGACAGCTTTGTAAAAAGGGCTGAGCAGTTTTCCAAGGGCGTGGATGCCGCCGAAAAAGCTGTTCCCGGCACCCGTCAGAAAGTCCTTACTGGCGAGGTAAAACCGACCGCTGCTGAGATCGCATCCGTTGCCCGCGCACCTCCCGAAGAACGTCCGGCACTGGTGGCTGAAATCTGCAAACCCAAAGACCAGAAGAAAGCCGCCATGACCAGAACAACACCGCCCCCAGCAGCCAAACCGCTTTCCGATTCCAGTACATCCGAGGAAGAATCTACGGACGAAGAACTGGTTCACACTCCGGCTCCGCAGGAGCAGACTTTTCCACAAAGAGTGAATGAACCGTTGAAAATCGACCGTCAGCAGATTCTTGAAATTGCAAACAGCCGCTATGTACCCAAACGACTTGCCGATGGTACAGCGATGCTTTGCGAAGTATCGGGAGCCGCCAACAGTATGATGCGCCGCTGGGAAAGCGTTTTCCGGGAATATCCCGACATTCTGTCCGATGCAGAGAACCGTGCATCCGTAGGACGAACGATTCAGAAGCTAAGAGACTACCTGAAAAATCTGGAAGATAAGATGGAGGAACTGCTATGAAGAATATGAACTGTGTCAGCACCATGCCTGAGATTATGCCCGAAATCACCGATGAAGCAATCATCGAAGCCCTTTTCGCTCAGCGGCCTTACGAAGAAAAGGTCATCAACAGTGCCTTTCTCGAAATCCCTGCGGAATATCAGCGCAAGCTGAACATCCCGAATGTCGAAAAGATGTCGGCGGAGTTCACCGAACTGATCGCCAACCCGCCCAAGGTCAGCTACCGGGACGGTCACTACTTCGTCTTTGACGGTCAGCATACCATCGTGACCCGTCGGGCGATGAACGGCGGGCAGGATCTTCCGATCATCTGCAAGGTGTATGAGGGACTGACAGAGGAAGAAGAAGCCATGCTGTTTTCCCGGCAGACGGGCGTTTCCACGCCGCTGACCGCTGGCGCAGAACTGCGCGCCGCTTTGGTGGGCAAAGACCCGGAATCTCTCGCATTCGTGAAAGCCACCGAAAGCACCGGTCTGCAGCTCGGTCTGGACAGCTACCGTGCCCCGTGGAAGATCATCTGCATCCGCACGGCTTTCAAGGAGTACAAAACCTACGGCGCAGACCTCTACAAAGAAGCCCTGACCATGCTGGCAAAGGGCTGGGAGGGTGACCCCGATTCCCTCCGCTCCGGCATCCTGCAGGGCATGGTTCGCTTTGTGGCTCTGTATCAGGGCGAGTATGACCCGGAGCGTCTGGTCAAGCGGCTGCACACTGTTCATCCCATGACGTTGGTAAACGACGAGAAATCTCTGAGCGGCACGGTCAGCTACAAATATATGATGCTGATCCTGCGCACCTACAACGGCTCCAGCCGCTCTAAGAGCCTTCCTATCAAGCAGTGATGTTCTCCTGTGATAACAGTCCTAAAACGTCGCAGAAGCCGTCCGCAGGGCGGCTTTTGCCTACATAATGAAAAGGGGGATGATTGCTACCGTTTATGTAACAAAGAATTTCGGCTTTCGCCGGGGCGAGATCTACTTTGCAGACCTTGACCCGCACTATGGTTCCGAGCAGGGCGGTAAACGCCCTGTTATTGTGATTCAAAATAATACAGGAAATAAATTTGCGCCGACTGTGATCGTGGCTGCTGTAACCTCAAAAGTCTCCAAAAAGCCAAACCAGCCCACCCATGTTCTCATTGAGCAGAACCCTGCATTCAGCCGTCCGTCTGTGGTGCTGCTGGAACAGATCTTCACCATTGATAAGGAGCGTATCAGCAGTTTTATGGGAATGACCAGTGAGTGGGAGATGGCGCAAATTGAAAAAGCCCTGAAATGCAGTCTGGCATTGGATCGGGAGAATATGAACCCAGAAAGGGGGAATCTGTTTGGGTGAGGAAAATTTGAATCCCCGTGATGCGTACCGTGTGATGCTCCGGGATTACCCGGATGTGCTGAACATCGACCAGATGTGCGAGATATTGAGCGTCAGCACAAAAACCGGGTATGCGCTTTTGAAAAAGGGGAGCGTCCAGCATTTGAAGGTCGGACGCTCCTACCGCATCCCCAAGGCACATCTTTTGACTTATCTCATCGGATTCGCACCCGGTCACACCATCCGGGCGTGACATCCTTGCATTCTCTCCTGCCGTTGGGTACACTGATGGTGTCAGCGGCAGAAGTTACATATTCAAGTGGATGCAAAGACAGGAGGTAACACTATGGTAGCAGGGCATCTGCAAGAAAAAAATGACTTCTACTACATCGTTCTGAGTTACAAGGACGCAGACGGAAAGCGAAAGACCAAGTGGGAAGCCACCGGTCTGTCCGTCAAGAGGAACAAGAAGAAAGCCGAGGCTCTTTTGTTGGAACGTCGGCGGAACTTCATGGTTCCCACCGCACCTGCGGAGATCCGCTTAGACGATGACATTCTCTTTTCGGACTTCATGCTGAAATGGCTTGAAGTCACGAAAAGCACTATCCAGATCACGACCTATGCCAGCTATCAGGGAATGGTGGAGCGTGTAATCGTTCCCTATTTCCGAAAGCGTGGCATCAAGCTGGTAGACCTGAAAGCCACCGACTTGCAGGATTTCTACAACAAACAGCTTGAACGGGTCAAGGCAAATTCGGTGATCCATTATCACGCAAACATCCACAAGGCGCTGAAGTATGCGGTCAAGATCGACCTGATCCCCACCAATCCGGCAGATAAGGTCGAGCGTCCGAAGAAGAACGAGTTCAAAGGTAGCTATTACAGTGCCGATGAGATTCACGCTTTGACGGAGATCGCAGAGGGCACCAAGCTGGAGATCCCGGTTCTGCTGGCATCTTTCTATGGTCTGCGCCGCAGCGAGGTGCTGGGTCTGAGATGGGATGCCATCGACTTTGAAGCCAACACGCTGGAGATCAAGCACATCGTTACGCAGGCATCCATCGACGGCAAAAAGGTTCTGGTACAGGCTGATCGTGCAAAAACCAAGTCCAGCCTGCGGACGCTGCCCCTTGTGCCGCCCATCCGTGACCGCCTGCTGATGCTGAAAGGTCAGCAGGAAACCTACCGCCGCCTGTGCGGTAAAAGCTACAACCGGGAGTATCTGGGCTATCTGTGTGTGGACGAGATCGGGAACATCATCCGTCCCAACTACGTTTCCGAGCAGTTCCCGAAGCTGTTGGAGAAAAACGGTCTGCGTCCTATCCGCTTCCACGACCTGCGTCATAGCTGCGCCAGCCTTCTTCTGGCAAACGGCGTTCCCATGAAGCAGATTCAGGAGTGGCTGGGTCACAGCGACTTCTCCACCACCGCCAACATTTACGCCCACCTCGATTACGCTTCCAAGCTCTCGTCTGCACAGGCGATGCTGGAGGGACTGGGCTATGGCAATGCGTCAGCATGATGCCATACGCCCCAAAGACAGGGTGGACGGGCGATGTTCCGGCAAAAAAGAATGGACAGACGAATAAAATTCATCTGTCCATTCGATTTGGCGGAGCATCAGGGAGTCGAACCCTGGCACCGGTCTCCCGGCCTATCGCATTTCGAGTGCGACCTCTTACGACCACTTGAGTAATGCTCCACATATTAAATTTTAGAATGCTCCGTGCATTCTGGGAAAACTTTGGAGAGAATTTCAGGAGAGAACGACCGAAAATCGCTCACTCACGAAGTCGGAAAACCCGCATGAAACCTAGCAAAATCGGAAGTCCACTTCCAAAAAGCCAGTTAGATTTCGAGTCGTTCTCGTTACGACCGCTTCGATACATCTCCAAGTATATTTTCATGGCAAATTTACGATTTGTATATCGCAAATCGGCCTTGAAACTTGGAACAGTTGCTGTTAGAATATTGTTAGAAAACGCATCGTTCAGACAGGTTCTGAAGCCTGTCAGGACATCAAAATTGACGTTCCCTCGTGTGATATGGAGACATCCGGCGAAGCATCCACTTGGATTTCGAGTCGTTCTCGTTACGACCGCTTCGATACATCTCCATATTGTAGCTTTTACAGTATAGCAAAAAAGGCAGGTCCCGTCAACCGTTTTTTGCTGCGCGCCGGGTGGGCCGGGGCGCAAAAATGCCGCTGCGGCGTGTGGGCTGCAGCGGCATTTCACTTGGCTTTTTTGTTCTCAGGTCTTCGCTCAGACAGCGCCGCCGGGACGGTAGGTGCTGTACTGCTGAGACTTCAGCCAGTGGTAGCACTGGGTCAGGGTCGCCTGATGATAGGGCATCACCCACAGGGTGCCGACGCCCAGGCACAGCGAGCCCACAAAGTACCAGCCGATGAAGCTCAGGTGCAGCACGAACAGATCGCCCTTGTGGCCGTTGGTCAGGGCAGTGCTGGCATCCAGGCACTGCTTCCAGGTGTACTCCGGGTGCTCGACCTTGATGTAGTAGGCCATGGACCAGCCCAGAGCCTTGATGATGCCGGGCACCACCAGCAGCAGAGACCACAGCGCGATGAAGATGGACATCAGCAGGTGCAGCAGGAAGTTGCCGCCGAAGTCATCCTTGAAGCCATCGAACATCTCCGCAACGTTCATGGCCTGGCCGTCCCGGCTCTGCTTGAGCAGCATCTTGGCGATGCCGTAGCTCAGCGGGCCGGTGAGCAGCAGGCCCACCACTCGGCCCAGCAGCGGGATCTGGCCGCCGACCAACTGGATCAGAGCATTGATGAAGAAGACCAGCACGGCATACAGCCACACCGACCCAAAAATACTTCCGCCCAGCTGTGCCTTTGCACGCTGTTTCAAATCCGCACGATTCATATGATTCGCCCTCCTTGGCTATTTTTCATGATTATACCATATTCTTCGGCCAGAGAACAGCTTTTTTGTGAAATTTTGGCCCCTGCGGGCAAAAAACCTTTTCCACTGCAATTTTGTGCTACCATTTTGCGCCGGGTCCGTTTATAATAAAGTGTATGGGCAAAACAGGGCAGATGCCCTTTCTTTTATTCTATGACGCAGAAGGAGACACATTCCATGGCACAGACAAAACAGGATATGGGCACCGGGAACGTGAAAAGGCTGATGCTGCAGCTGATGATCCCGGCCGTGGTGGCGCAGGTGGTGAACCTGCTGTACAACATCGTGGACCGCATTTACATCGGGCACATCGCGGGCATCGGCGCAGCGGCGCTGACCGGCGTGGGCCTGTTCACCCCCATTCTGATGCTGCTGAACGCCTTTGCCATGCTGGTGGGCGCGGGTGGCGCACCGCGCACCGCCATTGCGCTGGGGCAGGGCGAGAAAGAGCAGGCGGAGAAGATCATCTCCAACAGCTTCACCGTGCTGCTGTTCTTTGCGGTGGTGCTCACCATCGGCTTTTACACGGGTGCCCCGGCGCTGCTGCGGCTGTTCGGTGCCAGCGACGCCACCCTGCCTTATGCGCTTTCCTACAGCCGCATCTACATTCTGGGCTCGGTGTTCGTGCTGGTGGTGCTGGGCATGAACCCCTTCATCACGACCCAGGGCTTCGCCCGGACCAGCATGCTCACCACGGTCATTGGTGCGGTCATCAACATCATTCTGGACCCCATCCTGATCTTTGGGTTCGGGCTGGGCGTGCGGGGCGCGGCCATTGCCACGGTGCTCAGCCAGGCCGTGGGCGCGGTGTGGATCCTGAAATTCCTCACCGGCAAAAAGACCATCCTGCACCTGCGCAAGGACTTTCTCAAGCCGGAACGGCAGATCATCCTGCCGGTGATGGCGCTGGGCATCTCGTCCTTCGTGATGCTCTCCACCGAGAGCCTGCTGTCCATCAGCTTCAGCTCCAGTCTGGCGCGGTACGGCGGCGATGTGGCCGTGGGTGCCATGACGGTCATCACCAGCGCATCCCAGCTGTGCACCCTGCCCATTCAGGGCGTCTGCCAGGGCGGCCAGCCGGTGATGAGCTTCAACTTCGGTGCGGGCAAAAAGGAGCGCGTGAAAGAGGCCTTCCGCTTCCAGCTGACGTTGTGCGGGGCCTACACCTGCCTGTTCTGGCTGGTGATGATGCTGGTGCCGGGGGCCGTGGCAGGCATCTTCACCTCAGACGCCGCGCTCATCCAATACACCACCTGGGCCATGCGCATCTACATGGCGGGCATTTTCGCCATGGGCTTCCAGATCGGCTGCCAGCAGAGCTTTATGGCGCTGGGGCAGGCAAAAGTCAGCCTGCTGCTGGCCTGCCTGCGCAAGATCATCCTGCTCATCCCGCTCATCTTCATCCTGCCGCACCTTCTGCCGGACGCCGTGTTCGGCGTGTTCCTGGCCGAGCCGGTCAGCGACATTCTGGCCGCCACCATCACCACCATCACCTTCTTTGCCCGGTTCGATAAGATCCTGGAAAAGGGTGCGGCGCGGGTGTGAACTTCTGCACAAAGAAAGGCGTCTGCCGGTTTTGTCCGGCAGACGCCTTTGTTGTTTGCTTTTATTTGTTTGCCAGCAGGATGGCCAGCACAGCCTTCTGCACATGCAGGCGGTTCTCGGCTTCGTCGAAGATCTCCGGCGCGTGCTGCTCAAACACGGCAGACGAAATTTCTTCGCCGCGGTGGGCGGGCAGGCAGTGCAGCACCAGCGCGTCAGGCTTGGCGGCCTCCAGCAGCTTGCCCGTGAGCTGGAAGCCCACAAAATCCCGCAGGCGCTGCTCGCTCTCGGCGGTGCCGGGCTTGGCGGTGTTCCAGACCGAAGTCGCCACCACGTCGGCATCTTTGATGCCCTCGGCGGGGTCACTGAGCAGGTGGAACGCGCTGCCGTACTTGTGGGCAAACATCAGCACGTCTGCCGCCGGACGGTAGCTCTCCGGGCAGACGCAGGTCACCTGCATCCCGGCAAGCAGGCCGCCCACGATCAGGCTGTTGGCCATGCTGCTGCCGTCGCCGATGAAGCAGAGCTTCCGGCCCGCAAGGGTGCCCCGGCGCTCGCGGATGGTCATCAGGTCGGCCAGCACCTGGCAGGGGTGGGCGTAATCCGTCAGACCGTTGATCACCGGCACACCGGCCAGCTCGGCAAACTCTTCCAGATCGCTCTGGCGGTAGGTACGCCACACCACGCAGTCGTAGTAGCGGCCCAGCACCCGGGCGGTGTCCTTGAGCGGCTCGCCGCGCCCGGCCTGCAGCTCGGCGGTGTTCATGTAGTTGCCCAGACCGCCCAGCTGGTACACACCCACCTCAAAGCTGGTGCGGGTGCGGGTGGACGCCTTGGAGAACATCAGAGCCACCGTCTTTCCCGCCAACAGCGGGGCCGTGCCGCCCAGCTTCTGCTGTGCCTTGAGCTGATCGGCCACATCCAGAATGTGGGTCAGCTCGGCAGGGGAGAGGTCGCTCATTTTCAGCAGATTTTTCATGCCTGCTCCTTCGGAGCCGTCGGCTCCATCTTGGTCAGCACATCGCGCAGGATGTCCAGCGCCATGTCCACATCGTGCTCGCTGAGGGTCAGCGGCGGAAGCAGGCGCAGGCGGGTCTTGGCCGTGAGCACCAGCAGGCCCGCTTCGCGGCAGGCGGCCAGCACGTCGGCGGCCTTGACATCGTAGAACTCGATGCCCACCATCAGGCCGATGCCGGAGATGCTCTTGACGTGGGGCAGCTTTGCAATGCCCGCACGCAGCTGCACGGCGCGCTCGTTGACATTGGCGAGGAAGCTCTGGTCCATGCGGTCCACCACCACGTTGGCGCCGGCGCAGACCACCGGGTTGCCGCCGAAGGTGGAGCCGTGGGTGCCGGGGCCCATGCCCTCGGCCACCTTTTCGTTCATCAGCACGGCACCGATGGGCAGGCCGCCTCCCAGACCCTTGGCCAGTGTGACCACGTCGGGCTTGAGGTTATAGTGCTCACAGCACAGGAAGGTGCCGGTGCGGCCCACGCCGGTCTGCACCTCGTCCACGATGAGCACAAGGTCCTTTTCGTCGCACAGGGCGCGCACAGCCTGCACGTAATCCGGGTCCAGCGCCATGACGCCGCCCTCGCCCTGAATGAGCTCCAGCATCACGGCGCAGGTGTGGCGGTCGATCAGGTCCTTCAGCGCTTCGATGTCGCCCGCGGGCGCATAGAGGAAGCCCTCGTTGAAGGGGCCGAAGTAGTTGTGGAACACCTCCTGACCGGTGGCGGTCAGGGTGGCGATGGTGCGGCCGTGGAAGCTGTTCACCAGCGTGATGACGGTGGTGCGGTCCTTGCCGTAGTGGTCCACGCTGTACTTGCGGGCCGCCTTGATGGCGCCCTCGTTGGCCTCGGCACCGGAGTTGCCGAAGAAGACCTTGCTCATGCCGGTGCGCTTGCACAGCTTTTTGGCCAGCTTGCCGCAGGGTGCAGTGTAGTAGAGGTTGGAGGTGTGCTGCAGCTTGTGGGCCTGCTGGGACACAGCCTCGGCCCAGGCCAGGTCACAGTAACCCAGGCTGTTGACGCCGATGCCGCTGGTGAAGTCCAGATACTGCTGGCCCTCGGGGCCTTCAGCGTGAAGGCCGTGGCCCTTTTCCAGCACGATGGGGTTGCGGCCATAGGTATGCAGGACGTATTCGTTGTCCCGCTTGATGACTTTTTCAGAATCCATAGGTGGTACCTCCTATTGATGCTATTACAGGCAGTTGCTTGCATCACGGCAGCATCCTCGCCCTCTCAGCCGCCTGACGGCGGCAGCTCTCCCAGAGGGAGAGGTGGCACGGCGCAAGCCGTGACGGAGAGGGCGAGCCCGTCTGCCGTCTATTTCTTCTTATTATACCGTTCGGACGCCATTTCCGCAATGCTTATTCCCGGTGACTTCTACGGTAGAAGCGGGTGCCGGAGCCGCGGTTGGAGAACAGCTCCAGCAGGATGGAGTGCGGCACACGGCCGTCGATGATGACCGCTTCGTGCACGCCCTGATAGATGGCATCGGCCATGCCGCCGATCTTCGGGATCATGCCGCCCGCGATGATACCGGCGGACTTGTAGCCCTCGATCTCGGAGACTTCCACCTCGGGGATGAGGGTGGTCTCGTCGTCCTTATCCCGCAGCAGGCCCGCGATATCGGTCATGGACACCAGCTTTTCGGCCTTGAGCGCAATGGCGATCTGGGCGGCGGCAGTGTCTGCATTGACGTTATAGGCCTGACCCAGGTCGTCCATGCCCACGGTGGCGATAACAGGGATGAAGCCGCCGTCCAGCAGGCTGGAGATCAGGGTGGCGTCCACGTGGACGATCTCGCCCACATGGCCCAGCTGGGGGTCCAGCTCGGTGCAGCGCAGCATCTGGCCGTCCATACCGCACAGGCCCACGCCGCGGCCGCGCAGCTTGGCCACGAGGTCTTTGTTCACCTTACCGGCCAGCACCTGCTGCACGATCTCCATGGTGGCGTCGTCGGTCACCCGCAGACCGTTGGCGAAATGGCTCTCCACGCCCACCTTCTTGAGCATCTCGTTGATGGCCGGGCCGCCGCCGTGCACCAGCACGACGCGCACACCCAGCAGCGTGAGGGTGACCAGATCGTTCATGACGGCATTTTTGAGTTCTTCGTTGATCATGGCGTTGCCGCCGTATTTCACGACCATGGTCTTTCCGTGATACTTCTGGATGTAGGGTGTCGCCTCAGAGAACAGGCGCGCCATTTCTTCGTTTTTCATATACGTCCCTCTTGCCATACCAAAATGATGTTTGCCGCTTCCCGGCAAATGATGCGCTTCGCAATGATGTTCCGGCTGCGCCGGAATGATGCACGCTGCGGCGCATATGGAGTTTCACCGTCAGCATTTCATCATTTGTGCGCAAAGCGCACATCATCATGTTCCGCTACTGCGGAATGCATCATGCCCGCAGGGCACATCATGTTCTATAATCGCCGTTGATCTTCACATAGTCGTAGGTCAGGTCGCAGCCCCATGCCTTGGCGCTTGCCTCGCCGGTGCCCATGTCCACCTTGACCAGAATATCGTGCTCTGCCAGCACCTTGGCGGCTTCATCCTCACTGTAGGGGTGGTAGGCGGCGTTTTCGCAGACATACACCTCACCGGCGGCGCTGGACAGCCACACGCAGACCTTATCAATGGAGAAATCGCCGGGGGTGTAGCCGATGGCGCACAGGATGCGGCCCCAGTTGGCGTCGCGGCCAAAGACCGCCGCCTTGAACAGGTTGGAGCAGACCACGCTGCGGGAGACGGCGCGGGCCGTCTTCAGGTCGGGCGCATGGGTGACTTCGCAGGTGATGAGGTGGGTC
>ERZ779896.922-NODE-922-length-30130-cov-7.451870_pt1 | contig 30130 bp, 30 predicted proteins | sample MGYA00511067_ERZ779896 | MGnify/ENA primary metagenome ERZ779896 (study PRJEB29588, sample SAMEA2161597) | human gut metagenome | biome: human gut; feature: human-associated habitat; material: faeces | place: Denmark | collected 2008/2010 ... | reverse complement strand
CTTTTTTATAATAGAAATTAAAAACGATACAAGCCGCAATATGTAACTGTGCTTTTCGCTGCTTTTTATGTTCTAGTTAGTATTACATTGTTGGAAACCTTATAGAGGAAAAAGTAAGTTCGCATTATGTAGATAGTGGGAAGATTGGCAAGTTTACAGTATGTAGAGTAGGAGAAGTTGAGGAAGTTCGGGGTATGAACGCAAATGTTAAGTAAGGCACATTCGCGAAATTACACAAGATATAAAAATGATCAGAATTTTTTGTACATAATTTTCAAGAAAAGAGGGAGGCCCACATGGGAAAATATGATGATTTTTTTGATGGTGTGCGTTCAGATATAAACCTATTAAAAGATGGTCGTTTATCTGCAATTGACGCCATAACAAAATATTGTGATATTTTTAGGGACAAAGATTTTGATGTTGAGATTAAACAGCGTTATGGGTTAATACAATTGATATGTATAAAAGGTATATTGTTCAGTATTGATGCTATGAATTTGTATGGCGAAGATCTTATCACATCGGATAATGTCATTGAAATGCTTGATGGCATTCTTAAAACCAGAAAAACTAAATAAACAACAAGGAGCATGGAAAAATGGCAGATAAACTTAAAAAAAGCAGATATGCGCTTTTTCTTGAAAAAGAAGATGGAAGTTACATTGCATACAGTACATTGAGTGGCGCAATTATTGTATTTACTGAACCATCTTATATTAATAGGCTTAAAAAAATAATATCACAAGAGGTTATTATTAACAATTCAAATGATGATATTATCTACATGCTGAAAAGTAAAAATTTCTATATAAGCACTTTTTCAGATGAAAACTTGCTGGTTAGAAATATGTATGAAGAAAGTATAGTAAGAAGCAGTTTGTTGGATTTAATGCTAATCGTTACACGGCAATGTAACTTTAGGTGTACATACTGTGGTCAGCCACATAAAAATAAAGTAATGAACGCGGAAACTTATAGAGCAATTATAAAGTTTGTAAGAAATCAGATTTCTATGCGTGGTTATAGAAAAGTCAGAGTAACGTTTTTTGGTGGAGAGCCTTTATTAGAATTTGACAACATAATAACCTTTCTATCTGATTTAAGAGATATGCTGTCGTCAGAATTTCAAGATATACAATATGAAGCGGGTATGTCTACGAACGCTTATTTATTATCGCCCGAACGATTTAATGCATTAGCAGATCTGAATTGCAACTTTTATCAAATATCAATAGACGGAATGGATTATACTCATGACAAAACACGTCCATTAATAAATGGTAAAGGGACATGGCAAACTATCATCGACAATATGAAATATATGATTACAACAGATAAAACATTCAAAATCTCGCTTCGGACAAATTACAACGCTGATGTAGCAGACAGTTTAATAAATTTTTATAAATATGTTAATGAAAACTTGAACGATAAAAGGATTAGCATTTATTATGAAACCATCAAAAATCAAGGAAATGATAAAACCCCTACCATTCTAAGTGAGGTAGAGGGGTTGCTGCTCAATATTGAGATAATAGGAATAATTAAAGAACAAAATTTATCATGCATCAATGTTTCCAGTCGTAATATGCCATGCAGTAGAGTATGTTATGCATCTAAGCCTAATTATTTTATATTTGACGAACGAAAACAAATATTAAAATGCTCATTTGCATTAGATGATAAGAATAATTGCATAGGATTGCTGAAAAACGATGGTACTTATGATTGCAATAATGAGATATATTCGCAATGGGTTTATTCTGATTATCTGACATCTTCAAAATGCAAAGAGTGTCTTGCTTTACCATTATGCTTTGGAAAGAGATGTCCAAAGACGAGAATCGCCTATGGCGATATGAACTGTAATCTTGAAATAATAGAAAGCGAACTCGAAGAAACAATACGAAAATACTATTAATGCTATATAATTTAAACACAACGAAACAGTGAGTTTAAATTATATAAATACATAGAGGAAGGAGAATTCATATGAAAGTTTTGCAAGAAGGCACAGCTCAACCTTTAGGGTTAGGACTTGGATGTGACTGCGGTTGTGTGTCTGGCGTTGGTTGCCCTTCAATCAATGTCGGATGTGACAACTGTGTTGAAACAAGCTGATTAATGCCAGCAGTTAGACCAATTAGGCACAATATCCATTGTGCCTAATTGGTCTAACTTGCAACTTTGAGGAGGATTAATAACCATGAAAAAATTTTTTAACATGTTTGTCAATCAAATATATATAATAAAAAAAGCTTGGGGTTTTAGTAAGCTATTTTTTGTATGCAGACTCATTATTGCAGTATTAACTGGAGTTATGCCTGCGCTGAACGCCTACATGTATAAATTATTTGTGGATAAAATTATGCTTCCTAATTGGACTGGCGCATTGCAAATAGTACTTATTATCGCTTTAATCGGTTTGGTAAACGCAACAATACGAACTATTCTAAATAGGAAAATTGGTATAATCTCTGACCTTTTTAGAAATGCCCTTCTTTTTGATATTCAGAGTACTATTGTCAACATGGATTATAATTTATTGTTTTCGCCTGAAATGATGAAAAAAAAAGAGTTGGCTGTTAGCGCTACATCAGGCAATATAGCTACAAGATTTTTAGATTCAACTTTTTCCATTATCTCTGCTATAATATCAATAATTTCAATAGGTTATATACTTTCAACAGTTTCAATGTGGGTATTTTTGATATTTGCCATATTGACTGCTTTAAAAATATTGATATCCATTATTGATAAAAGGTCACAGTATAATAATACCCAAGAGCTGATTCCTTTGAATAGGAGAATATCATATTATATGTCTATGCTGACTGATGAAGTATATGCAAATGATATGAGAATGCTTTCTATATCACAATGGGTTATAAAAAAATACAAAGAAACGGTTTCGGGAGCACAGAGATTAGCTCAAAAATTGTTGAATAAAATCGCTCAAACTTCGATGATAGGAGCCATATTGCGAATTATCGAAACATCAATGTACTATATCTTCCTTGCTGCACAAGTCATATTTTATAAAATGACCTTTGCTAATTTTACAATGTTCTTTTCAGCATTAAATACTTTTTCGGATCAAATAACCATTATAGCTAATAGCGTTATAAGTGTCGGCGAGAGTTCCGTGTATATTAATGCATTTAGAGATTTTATGGAAACAAAAAATATCATTGCCGTTCCGGGCGTAGGTATTTCCGCCGATTCTATTGCATCGAAAAATATTATTTATTCATTTAATCAAATGTCATTCAAATACCCAGGAAATGATGAATATGTATTAAAAAACATCAATATTGATATTGAACCTAATAAATTCTACGTTATCGTAGGCGAAAATGGCCAAGGTAAAAGCACATTGTGCAAATTGATTTGTCGCTTATATGATGTGAATAACGGCAAGATTTTATATAATGGCACAGATATAAGAGAAATTGAATACAAAAGTTATAGAAACCTAATCGGTATGGTATTTCAAGACTACAAATATTATAATCTGTCTATTGCCGAAAATGTTGCAATGAATGAGTATAACAATACGGATGAAATAAGAATGAAAATTTATAATTGCCTTGCTGAAGCAGGATTAAAAAACAAGATAGATAGCTTACCGCAAGGAATAGACACGCAGTTAGGACAAATTTTTGATGAGCATGGCGTTTTGCTTTCGGGGGGAGAAACACAAAAATTGGCGCTTGCAAGAGTTTTATTCAAAAATCCCCCGATAGTTATTCTTGACGAACCCTCTTCAGCTCTTGACGCTTTTGCGGAAGATGAATTGATTCAAACATTTAATAGGACATTGGAAAATAAGACGGTGTTTTATATATCTCACCGTTTGTCTGTTGCTAAATATGCATATAAAGTTATATTTCTTTCTGAGCATTCTGTCTGCGGTTATGGAACTCACGAAGAATTGCTAAAAACTTGCTCTAAATATGCGGAAATGTATCATGCGCAAGCCAAGCACTATACAGAGGAAGGATATAAAAATGGATAAATATTATTATAGAATATATGGTATAGCCATCGCGTCAAATATTGAAATGCCATTGTTACCTCAGGTGTCTTGTTCGAGCGAAGATGAAACGGTGGAATTGATTATAAAATTTGGTCAAGTTAAAAATAATGGTATATCCGTTATAAGTGCAAGCGATGATTGCGTTTTAATTATGTTAAATAATTATGCTAATTACACTCTCTATTTCCGTCAAAGTAGAATTGCTTGTTTGGCCAGTAATTTTGAAGCATTTTTCTCCACTTTGTTTAACATACCATTTTCAATATTTTTCATTCTGAGAGGAAAAATACTGCTTCATTCTTGTGGATTGTCTGTCTCGAATAAAGTTTTTGGAATTGCTGGTGATAAAGGTGTGGGCAAAAGCACGTTAAGCAATTTACTAAATGGAGAATATTTTCGTCTCTTCTCTGATGATACAATGTTAATATGTAGTGATAACACCGTTAAAAGAGCACATAATCTGGTAAAAATAACGGACGAAACAATAAGTGCTTTAGAGTTAAACGATATTTTATCGGTAAAGAACGCTACCGGTAAAAGTTACAGATATATAGAACAGGAAGATGCAGACGATATTAAAAAAACAATAAGTTGTATAATACAAATTAAACGCTCTGAAGATAATATTGTTAAAATGCTTAAAATTGATTCTATATTAGCAAAAAGACAAATGTTAATTCATAATGTAGTTGGCATCGACTATTTTGGAAAGCAAATGTTTAAGTCGCTTATGTCAATAGATATACCTATAAATATTTCTTATTATAGTTTATATATACCAAACAGCCTAGATGAGTTAATAAATAAAAAACAAGAAATCATAAATATTATTAAGGAGCTGGTAATGTGAATAGAGAGGAAATTCGTAATAAGGCACTATACTTGTTTTCCAAAAAGGTATTGAAAGAAATATACAATATACAGAACGCTATTGTTAAGGGGGTAGTCTTGTCAAATTTATGCTATAATAATCCTAACGAAAGATTTTCAAATGATATTGATATACTACTACCGAGACATCTCATAAAGAAAGCGGATGAGATACTTGTCCAAAATGGCTTCGCTCAAAAAAGTATAAATCCTGCCGAAAAACGTAAAAATCAAATTTTGTGTTTGTCGGCATCGCATCAAACTTTGCCTTACTCAAAATGCCTTGACAATTATTTAATAAACATCGACTTGAACTTCGACATCTTTTGGGGTGAATACAAAGGCAAGCGAGTTGATATGGACGAGTTCCTTTCCGACATAATAGAAATGGATATATACGGCATCAAAGTCAAAACGCTCCCGCCGCTCAAGGCTATGGTTCAGCTGATTCTGCACCATTACAAAGATATGAACTCTATTTTCCTACTTGCAACGCGGAAAAGCATAAAATATGACATGTTTAAGGATGTTTATTATCTGCTAAAAAACAATCTTACTGATATTTCCATAGCCAAGCTGTATTCGATGAGCGCGGAATATGAGATAATTCCATATGTATATTATGTTCTATACTATACGGGGAAGATTTACGACGACGAAATATTGAGGGAATACATAAAAGCATTCAAAACGCCTGAAGGAAAGGCTTTGCTAAATTGTTATGGTCTAAATGCAGCTGAACGACGTGAATGGAAATACGATTTTCAAACGCGACTCGAAAGTGATAGTCTGTATGAGTTAATCAAAGATAATTTGACTTATAAGGAAATCGAAAAAATAGCTCTTAATAAGAAGGTGTTTATGGGTGAATAACATGGAAAATATTCAAGAAAAAATTTTAGAGATCATTAATGACACGATAGAAAACGGCGTGTCAAAAAATCAAGTAGATGATGATTTATCGCAGCTTGGAATGGATTCGTTAAAATTCATAAGCATCGTTGTCACATTAGAAGAAAATTTTGATATTGAAGTGCCCGATGAATATTTATTGATGACTGAAATGAATACGGTTAGAAAAATGGTTAAAATTGTATCCGAAGCATTGGGGCGTTGAGTTGAAATATGAGGACTGGAAGTATGGAAAACTCTATACGAAAAAATATGAATATTTCCATAATATCAGATATAATTTTCAACCCATATTTTATCCCATCAATAAAGGAACATTTTGATGAAATGGTAAAAATATATCCTATTCCATACGGTGAGCAAAGCGAGGATGAACACCGAAAACAACTTGAGAAATCAGAAATAATTGTTATTTGGTTGAATTTGGAATCGTCATACTTGCGTGCTTGTGATGCGCTCTATTCACAGTTTTCGTATGATCAACAAATCATTGACCAAGTCGTTGCCTCATGCAAGCAGTTTTACACCGATATATCGTCCTGCTCAAACGCTCCTATCCTTTGGTTTTTATTTGAGGACTATTTTAATAAACTACCAGTTGTGACAGGCTATCTGTATAACGCACTTGTAGATAGTATTAATGCCGAATTAAGCGGCGTGTTAAAAAATGATGTGTCTTTCATCGACCTAAAACATCTTATCGCCGAGGTTGGTATTCCTAATGCTTACGATGCCAAGAGTAAATACCGCTGGAATGCACCTTATTCCAAAATACTCATTGAAGCAGCTGTAAAGGAGATACACAAGCGATATCTTATTGAGAAAGGTATTACCAAAAAATGCCTTGTTTTGGATTGTGACAATGTGCTTTGGGGCGGCATTCTCTCCGAAGATGGGATTGAAAATCTGAAACTAGGCGGCAGAGGAGTAGGTCGAGTCTATCAAGATTTCCAACGCTTTGTTCTGTCGCTTTACTATCGTGGGGTCATTCTTACTGTATGCAGTAAAAATGATTTGTCATATGTATTAACCGTGTTTCATGAGCACAGCGAGATGGTTTTAAAAGAAGAGCAGATTGCCTGCTTTCAGGTGAATTGGGAGGATAAGCCCCGCAATATCAAAAAAATTGCGGAGAAGCTCAATATCGGCCTTGACAGCATGGTATTTGTTGATGACTCTCCTGTTGAGATTGAGGCGGTAAAGGCAATGCTGCCGGAAGTTACCGCTATTCTTTTTAAGCGAGATATGGACTATGAGCAGTTCTCCTGCTTTAACCTGAAAAGCAACGTCAGCATAGCGGACATCGACAAACGCAACGAAACCTATAGGACAAATGGATTCCGGGAAAAGTTAAAAGCGAAATATACGGATTATGCTGATTATATAACTGCTCTCGAAATCAAGATGGACATTCACGAAGCGGCGCCGATTGAATTTAGCCGGATTTCGGAGCTCACCCAACGAATAAACAAATGTACCAATGGCAGGCGATATACAGTAACTGAAATCAAGGAACGCATTAATTCTGAAGCTGTTAAACTGTATTCTGTTTCGGTTTCTGACCGCTTTTCTGATCTAGGGCTTGTAGGAGCGATCGAGGTTGAAGGTGATGTATTAACTCTTTTTAGCCTATCTTGCCGCGCGTTAGGACGAGAAGTTGAGGAGAAAATGATAGAATTTATTTCGGATAAGTATCAAATTAAAAAGATAGAATTCGAATCGACATACAAGAATGAATCAGTTAAAACACTTTTATCCGAATCATTTTCGAATGCCACTATAGTCAACCGCGAAATCCTTTAACTTCACACTCTCGTGAAAAATGACAATTCATTAATAAACACGTTAACGTGAGTTCAATCCCATATATTGAGAGGTTCATTTTATGCTATCCTTCCCAAGTGGACATCGGTTGTAATTTGAACAAAATTGTTCGAATCACAGCCGGTGCTTTTTCATAGAAAGGCTTTGTTTACGGGCTTTAAGAGCAATAATTCATGGAAATCGAAACGGACAGTGCTCTTACAAAAATGCTGAAATCCTGTGACAAAAAATAAAATGTCCTGCGATTCTAACCGGTTTGTTCGATAAGATTTCAGCCGTTTTCATTATGATAAAAGGCTTTTTCGGCAACACTCAGGGTTTGGTAATGTTTTATGAATGGTTAAAACCAAGATATTGAAAGGTAAATAAAGGCGTGTAGGTTCAAATCCAACAGCAAAAAAGAGCGTGACATCTTTTTCGGCTCCTCGTTACACGTCGCCGGCGCGCTCATTCCGCTGCGTCTCCTTTTCCAAAACAGGTTGCGTTCGCTTCGGCTGTTCGCTTGTAAACGCGTTCATAACGCCTCTCGCTCACTACCAACCTGTTTTGGTTGCGAGAGTTCAATCCCCACCGGTAAAGCGCCTAAAATATCTTTTTCATGCACCTCTCACATTAAGTGGTTAAAAAAAGATATAGCCTACGAAAACTCCGATTGTATCGGAGCTTTCGGCGTTAAAGGGACAGTTTTTCAGAGTTTAAAGGTAAGCAAAAATAGAGGTGAAACTATGAGTAAGCCCCCTTGTTGGTTGAGTGAATTCTGTTAAAATGAATAAACGAACATAGAAAGTAAAACATGTACAACTAATGGTTGAACTGTCTTTAAGAAATGTTTTATTGTTATCAACTAATATGCAGTATATAATGTAAACATGAAAGCTTTCATAGAAAAAATACAAAATAGAAAGGAGATTTAAATGAATAAACCAATTTCACAAAAAATAAGCGAAATCAGAAAAGCGCGTTCCCTTACTCAGGAACAACTGGGCGCAAAACTTGGTATATCAAGTCAAGCTGTTTCCAAGTGGGAAAAAGGAGTTTCCCATAGTTAAAGATACCGCATCAGACATAACAACGCCACGCTTATATAATATTAAAAGCACGCCCAAATTACTGATTAGTAAAATTGGGGCGTGCTTTCATATTTAACGAGGTGTAACCTTTACCAATGTTGACAAATGATCCTTGTTTTCCTGACGGGTTCTTTTTTTATAGCCCAATTTATCGCATATATATTCGATTTTTTGAGCAAAAATGTCTACGCTCAATTTTGACATATAAAGATTACCGTCATCATCTCTAGAACTTGAATGCCATTGCTGTTCATCGTCTAAAGGATGTTCGGGGCGAAAATCGTAAATGTTAAATATTTTATGCTCAACTTGAGTTATCCATGCTGCGCCAACTTCCATCAATGCACCCCATGAACTTTTCGTATTATGACTTGTAACGAAAATAACATAAATCTTTTGCGTAGAATAACTATCAACAAAGAAATCTCGCAAATAGTCGTATATCCCACTTTTTCCTACGTCGCCTTCTGGGATGCGTGATACTTCATCATCACAGTTTGTATAAATTATATCTTCGGGCGGTACGTTGTTAAATACCAACATATTGTAAATAATATCCGCCAAATCCTTGTCTCGATATGTCTGACTAATTAGCAATTTCTTCTTTTGAGAATCAATAATGCTTTTAATCCCCATATCCGGACTGTTGGTGTTTATTTCATCAGAAAGTATTGCCTCTACTTCATCAGCTTGCTCTGTACTAATACCTAAACGAGAAGAAATTTTTTGAGCTGCTTTCTTAGCGGTGTTTTTTCTGAAAGTATCTACCGACTTTTTAAATGAAGCTTCGTTTTGACGTTGCTGTTCTAGCTTTTTTTCTTCTTTTTTCTTTTTGCCCAAAGACACAAACAAATCTCGCATTTTCAAGATATCAGGCAATAAAGTTTTTCTAACATAATCTAGTACCGCCTGATAGCGAGGATCATCCGTTTTATATCCTTGACGATTGCTTAGAGCCATATCGGGTAACTCCGTCAGTTCAAAAATATCAACATGAAGTTGACCTACGACATAGACTTCATTCAATTTATTTTGTCCAACAACAGGAAGTATATTAAATTCGCCCATTTTTTGGTTGGCATACAGAGAAATAAAATTATCAGGAAAATCCGTTAACTCTACTTTTCTGCCGCGAGTTGATGTATAAGTTCCTATCCATCCTTTGATTTCTACGTTATATGTATGTTCAACACCAGATTTGTCATCCATACTAATGGGCATTGTTGCTAAAGGTTTATTTTTGCGGAGTTCTGCTATTTCATTTCCATATGGCGTCTGGAAAAAATCATTAAGATATGTAAATTCATCCCCTAAAGTAATTAGAGTAGAGAGTTCTGAAATCATTTCCTTATCAAAGTTCTCAATGGTTTCCGCTTCCGTTCCCCGAATTAGGTGAATTTTAAACTTCTCATTTACTAACGGGAATATCTTAAGTAAATTGCGTTTAATTGCCTTTAATGTACTATGAAGTTTGTACTGCGGATTCTGCATAACGACAGAAGTACCGTTGCCAGATACTCTTTCGAAAGAAATTTGCTCGTCAGTGAGCGGCACAAGTAAATTATTGTCGTTTATATGGCGAGATAATACAAACCCTGATTTTTCTCCATTTGAAATCGTCTTTATAAGAACGTTCTCAGAAACCGATAGGGCAGCTAGTTTTCCTACGCCTTTACGCCCCATTTTCTTCCGTTTCATAGGGGTTAGAGATTCGGCATCGGTATTTCTAGAAACCGCGGCAACATTAAGGTATTTCTGGATATCGCCGTCAGCATATGACATTCCTTTGCCGTCATCTTCAACGGTAATATCATCCTTGTTAGCAATGATATATACATTGTGGGCATCTGCATCGTAAGCATTAGCAATTAATTCAGCTAGCACATAATAAATGTTTGTATACAGGCTTGGACCTAATAATTCCAAAATACGGGGATCAATATTAAGTTTGTATTCTTTCTCTTTCATTTGCAATCGTCGCTTTCTTTTGTCTCTTTTTAGGTAAACTTCTAATTATACTTTCTCCAATCACTTCGCCCAAACGAGGCGGAACAGCATTTCCTATATGGCGTGCTATTTTCCTTATCGGAACTTCAACATTGCTAGGCGAAAATTGATAATCAGGAGGAAAAGACTGTAAAATAGCGCCTTCCCGTAAAGTAATCGCCCTGTCCTGTTCTGGATGTCCAAAACGTCCGGTTCCATAACCGATAAATTGTGTGGTGATAGTAGGAGACAAATCATCCCACTTCATTCTACCATATACTGATGCATAAGTTTTTCCGCCTTCTTTTTTATGGCAGTTTAATACTAAACGTTCAGGCCAATCACGCCATGTACCGCCGGGAACGGAATGTTGTATTCGTTCCAAATTGATAGGAGAGAGTGCTGGCGAAATATGAAGCCTATCGTTTTCATTTGCCTCTCCAGCGGAAATTCTCGGTAAGCTACCAATAGCGTCTCTAACTGTCAGATGTTTTTGATGTGTTGCATCAATAAGTTTTATTTCTTTGCGACGCGACGCAAGCAAAATCAACCTTTTTCTCCGTTGCGGTACGCCATAATTTGCGACATTTACAACTTGATAATTTACAATATAATTCAAGCCTTCTAACGTGGAAACAAAATCTTTAAAAACTTTTTCTTTTTCTAATTCTGGCACATTCTCCATTGATACTATGTGGGGACGAGTTTCTTCCACCAACCGCCCAAATTGGTATAGTAATTTCCAGTCTTTATGTTTAGAACGGTTTTGCTTATCTTTTTGATGGCTTGAAAAAGGTTGACATGGCGCACATCCGACGAGTATTTTAACGTCAGCGCCTCGCAAAAGGGCGCGTATTTCTTTTCCTGTGACATCTTCAACGCTTTTATGAATAAATGTGCAGTTGTTGTTGTGAGTATAAGCGTATTCGCAAGAATCATCAATATCAATTCCTGCTACAACTGGAATTCCCGCTTTTTGCAAACCATAGGTAAGCCCGCCTACGCCGCAAAATAAATCAACAGCTTTAATTGTCATCGTTGTGTCCTTTCAGAAGAACGACTCAATATTGACTGAATTTTTTCGACTAATATAGTTTCGTTTCTCTTTTTTAATTCGCATTCCCAAATACGCAGAACTTTCCATCCGCGTGCCTCAAACATGGCAGTCACATCTTTATCGTGCTTCATATTACGTTCGCATTTCTTTTGCCAGTATTCCTTATTTTCTGCCGGGCGTGTATTTCGGCAATCATGACCATGCCAAAAGCAACCGTCTACGAATACTGCAACTTTTTCTTTTAGAAACACAAAATCGGGATGTCCTTTGACCGGATAATTGCGCTTCCATCCAGTAATACCATTCTGTTTAAATATGTCTATCAATCGCAGTTCTGTTGATTTGTTCTTTTTTGATTTAACTTTTCGCATGATTTCAGAGCGTTTTTCATTATTAAAAATATCCGCCATGATAAATCATCTCGCCTCAAACTCAATGCGAAGGCTCGGATCAGTTTCAGCCTCAAGAACAATTTCGTTATAACGACCAATAATATCTGAAAGCGTAGAATTTCTCTTGCTTTCATCAAAAAGGCTATGTTCATATACATTGGACGAAAGGAATTGCTGAATATCCCAAACCTCAACGCGCCCGGCAAGGCCCGCATCTTCCGCAAGATTTAATGCTGTATGTACACGCTCAAAAATTGTAATGATGACAGGATGGCATCCGCCGCGCAAGTTCGCCTTGCATTTTTCAATCAGCAAAGCGCCGGGCATTGTTGTACAATGGATAATCGTGTTGTTTATAACAAAATCGCCGCTTCGTTCAGTTGGCGCGTCCGCAACAGAAGCGCCATGAATCTCAAATGCATTTTCAGGCATAATAAGACATAATTTCGCGGCTACTAAGTGCTGCAAAACCGTTCCCAAATACTGCGTTCCCGGATTTTGTTTCTGACGTTTCTTAGCCTGTTCAAATAGTTCGTCTAAGTTTGCTCCAATAGTTTTGGAAGTATCGGCGGTCAAAACAAACGGCTGATTTCTGAAATATTCTCTAACTTGTTCCGCCCAAAATTCTTCCACGATTGAAAAATCAACAGTTTCTTCTTCGTTCCATGCGTTGAGAAAATCAACGTACTTTATCATTAACCCCATACTTCCGCGACTGGTGCGCCCGCCTTCTGCGGATAATTGTTGTGTAATGCCATGCTCTTTTAATATTTTTTTGAGATTACCGCCGCCAAGTCCAGCAACCTGTCCTTTACTGCTTGTTTGAAAATCGTCTGGATTTAAGGGAAAATCCTTGTTCTGAACAAGTCGAGTAAATTGAACTACTAGCGACAGCGGCCCTTTCGTATAGATATTATTTTCCTCTTGAAATGCTTTTAATCTTTCTTCTGTACTAATCATCGTATACGGCCTCCGCAAGTTTTGTTAGGAAATTTTCTCCTATGAATTGAGCTACCGGCATTGCGACAGCATCTCCCATCGCTTTATAACCATCGTTGTAGCTACCGGGGAGAATAAAACTATCCGGCGCTCCCATCAATCGAGCGGCTTCACGAACAGTCAATAGGCGAGCATGAATCTCATCATTTTTTTTCACAACTAAATACTGTTTGCTACTTCCGCCTTCTGGCGTTCGTAAACAACCGGCAATACCATCGAAGCGCAATTCTAGCTGCTGCTCTCCATGACGTGTTCGGCGATAGCCCGTAGCATAAACCGTGTCATGCTCATTTAGCTTGATCTGGTGCCGTTCTGGAACAAGCGGCAGGACAGTATCTTTATCAAATTTTGTTTCTTCTTCAATAATATCTTTTAATGTGCTGTGGCGGCGCGGAGGTTTCTCCGCTTGCCACCAAATCCATCCGGGTAAAGACCGACCCAAATCAGAGGCAGCTTTATTATGCAGCCAGCAAGGGGCATCTCCGGTCAGATACGCCGGGATTGCATATCCATGTTGCACAGCAATAACAAAAACCCTCGGTCTTGACTGCGGAACAAAATGGGAAGCGTTTAAAACGATAGCTCCACAGTCGTAACCACGCTCCACAAGTGCCATATGGAGAACCCGATAATTATCGCCGCCATTTGTGGAAAGCAAGCCGGTTACATTCTCTAAAGTCAATATTCGTGGCTTTTCTTCCATCTCATCCAACACACGTAGCCATTCCCACACCAATCCGCTTCTGGATGCGTGAATACCGCCTAAAGAACCAGCCAAAGACAAATCCTGGCATGGAAAACTGGCCCAAGATAAATGAGCAAAAGGCAAATCCCTACCATTCACATCTTTTATGTCGCCAAGTTCAAAATGTTCGCAACCAAAATTAGCTTCATATACAGCCGCTTTCTGTTCGCTAATATCGTTAGCCCAAATTGGTGCAAACATACCTTTTAAGCCGTAGGCGACTAAACCGCTTCCGGCAAAGAATTCATGCATTGTCCAAGGCGCGGAGGACAAGTCGATATTTTGTTTTTTATACAGAGTGCGTTGCAGCAAACTTTTTTCCTCCCGTCTTATTTGAAGTTCGTTTGGTATTGGTCGGTTTTTGAGCATTCTCAGGAATAATCCAAATGCGGCTCATACGCATAGCGCCAACAATTCTGTTCTCTTTACAAAGAATTTGAACTTGACGCGGCGTTACGCCCCATTTTTCAGCAGCTTCCTGAACTGTTATATACCCATTCACTTGCGGCACCTCGAACCTGTATTTTGGATTTTGAAAACTGATATAATTATATTCGTTTGAGCGAAATAAAGCAAGGGATTTCAAGAGGATTTCTCGGCCAATTCTACAATAATACTACTCTGCTGATACAACCAGTCCGTAAATTCTTTCGGGCTGGCTGTTCTTTCTTTTACAGCCCGTTTTCTCTGCAACGCTTCTTTCTTGAACGCTTCAAAAGCGGTCAGCATTTCTTCCAGCCGGTCAGCCGGGAAGCCCGCTGTCCTTTTTGCCTTGTTGATCTTGTTGCGCCAGTTCTGGCACTCGTTTTTGTAGAGCAAATCGTAGTTGTTTTCTCTTGCCCTCTCGTCAAACTCCCTCTTGTTTTGAAGTGCCTGCTTCTTTCTGCATTTGTCGTTGCACAGTTCGTACCGCTGGCTTTTTGCGAGGAAGATATGTCCACAGACTTTGCATTTTCGGAAGCACAACCCCCAATCATTCAGCCGGTTCAGATAGTAGGTTATCAGCGGATAGAACGTGGTATAGGCCGCGACACATTCTGTCGTACGCCGGTTGTCCGGATACCAAAGGTCAAGCCGTGTTTCCGCTGCCGGTACGGAGCCGAATATCCGGCTGGAAATATGGAACGGCTGCGGCCTACCGGTATCGCTGTCAAATTGAAGCGGGCTTCTCTGCTGAAAGGTCATGGTAAAGTGACTAATTTTATCCATGAAGCGGTCACAGGCTTCCGCACGTTTCGCCGGTTCCCTTGCCAGCAGATAGCCATTCCAGATACGGAACGCAGCATACATCCGCAGCGGATCGCCGGTATCAAACTTTGTTTTCAGAAATTCCCCTGCGGCCTGCTCTAAGGCTGGCTGCTTCCAGCGGTTTGAGTGCAGGGCATCCCTCAGCGGAGCCAGGCCAAAGCGGTTCCATTCCCCGTCAGGGTCATGTTCAAACTCTGCAAGGAACGTTCCAAGCGGGCGTGTTGTATCGCACAGCACATCCGCATCCATATCCCCCTGTAATCGAAAGCGCACCTGTAATTCTTCCCCAATTAAAATCCGCTCTTTCATTTTCTTCCTGTCCAGCGTCAGGACGAACAAAATCCGGTCATAACACGGCTCATGCCGCACAAATTCCATTTCCATTCTATTTTCCTACCTTTGCTTATGGTAATTTTATAATTCTGTTATATCAGTTACACTCATAGTATCGTAAAAGTATTGTTTCGTCAAGGAGAAGTCGCTATGATAATTGCACATGGTAATTTCGTTCCATGTAGTACCTTGGCAAGTAAATGACCGTCCAAAAGGGATATGACCGGCAGGAGAAGTGACGCATCCGGCGCACCAATGCAAGGAAACGCCGCAGGAATGGGGCAGGATAACGGCTTTTGGGTAGAACGGCAACAGGAAGCAAGAGAATTGATTTTAATATGGGAGGAACTAAATGAGCGATAACAAGAGATTAAAAAATTATGATGATCTTCCGCTGGTGCTGGACGTGGCGGACATCCGGCGCATTATGGGAATTTCCAGAGTGAGCGCCTATGAGCTGGTTCACACCCCCGGTTTTCCGGCGTTCAGAAGCGGCAGGCTGATTAAGGTCAGTAAAAAGGCGTTCTTTGACTGGATGGAAAAGGGTACGGAAACCGTACCGAAAGGCAACAAATGAGCGCATGGTATCTTTCCCTATCTGGAATACTGCCGCCATTTTCAAAGGCGCATACAGAGGGGAAAAACCTTGAAAATGACACCGAAACGCTACACCAAAACCGTCTATCTGCGTATGTCGGATAGAAACGGGGAAAGGAGCCAATTACGCCGAGAATGAGCAAGAAGCGCCGGTTGGAGTGGTCTTTCTTCTTAAATGACCGCAGCCGTGTCACTTATAACGAGCTATGCCGCAGATGCCGCCGTGACTGCAAGCAGAGCTTCCGGGCAGTCGTGATCGAATGTCCGAAGTATCTTTCCAAGCGTTCCCGCAAAGGAGCGGAAAAAAAGAGGGAAAACGGAGCAGAGCCGGAAACGGCAGAAATCCCTTTGGAACAAAGGGCGCACTTCTATACATAGTCTGACGACCATGTATCGTGCGTCCTGCGGAGCCGCCCCCTGACCGCTGACAGCATCAGCAATCCGGGGGCCTGCGTCACTTCGTTCCGTACAAGGGGCTGCACCCCTTGCGCCGCTAAAGCGGCTATCCCTGCGCACCCGATGAAAAGATACACCCGCTTTGCGTCTGCATCTTTTCATCGGGTTTGATAGACGAATACCGACACCCTGACCGTTATCCATACGGTCATTTTTATTTCAGAGCAAAGGAGTGAGAACATGAGCAAATCTTTGGAAGAATTGCAGAGAGAGTACGAGAAAAACACCGTCAAACTGGAACAGGAAAAACGAAAGTTGCGCCGACTGGAAAACCGAAAATCCTATCTGGACAGCGGTTCCCGCAAACAGCGCAGCCATCGGCTGATTACCCGTGGGGCGGCGATTGAGAGCGTCATGCCGGAAGTGAAGATACTGACCGAGCAGGAATTTTATTCCCTGATGGAGCGCATTGCCGAATGGCAGCCGGTTCAGAACATGGTACGGCTTGCGGTTGAAAATCACAGCCAGCCGCAGGATGGTAACTGACGATGGCGCTTTATCATTTAACGGTCAGCCAGATCAGACGCAGCGCCGGACAGAGCGCCATTGCCGCCGCAGCTTACCGGGCCGGGGAGTGTCTTTACAGTGATTACTACGGCGAGTACAGTGACTACACCCGCAAGGGCGGCGTGATCTGTTCCGAAATTTTGTTGCCGCCCCATGCCCCGCTGGAATACCAGGACCGGGCGACCTTGTGGAATACGGTGGAACAAGTAGAGAAACACAAGAAAGCGCAGCTTGCTTACAGCTTTGATATTGCTTTGCAGAATGAACTTTCGATGGAAGAAAACATTGCGCTGGCGAGGGAGTTTGTGCAGCGCTGTCTGGTGGACAAAGGAATGGTTGCCGATTTTGCCGTCCATGCCCCGGACAAGGAGGACGGAGGCATCCCCAACCCGCACTTCCATGTGATGACGACCATGCGCCCCATCAATCCAGACGGCACATGGGGACAGAAGCAGCGCCGGGAATATGTGCTGGATGATGAGGGAAACCGGGTGCTGGATAGGAACGGCAAGCCCGTGTTCAACGCCGTACCCACTACCGACTGGGGCAGCCCGGAAACGCTGGAAGAATGGCGGGAAGCATGGTGCCGGATGGTCAATGAAAAGTTTGCGAAAAAGGGGCTGGATGTTCGTATTGACCACCGCTCCTATGTGCGGCAGGGGATTGACTTGATCCCCACCGTCCATGAGGGGCCGACTGTCCGGCAGATGGAAGCAAAGGGCATCCGTACCGACAAGGGCGAACTGAACCGCTGGATTAAGGCGACTAACCGGCTGATGCTGGACATAAAAAAGAAAATTAAATCCCTGTTCGGCTGGATTTCAGAAGTCAAAGAGGAACTTTCCAAGCCTAAGACACCGAGCCTTGCCGACCTGCTGATCTCCTATTATCAGGACAGAAACGCCGGGGCATGGAGCCAGAAAGCTAAGGGCAAGAACCTGAAAGAATTTGCGGAAGCGGTCAACTACCTGATGGAAAACAAGCTGCTGACGCTGGAAGCGTTGGAATCCCGCCTGTCTGCTGTCAGCACAGAGTTTGACACATTGAGCGACACCATGAAAGCGAAGTCAGCCCGGATGAAAGAATTGCAGGAGTTGATACGGCAGGCCGAGAACTACAAGCGGCTGAAGCCGGTGTATGACGAGCTGAACGGTATCAAGTGGAAAAAACAGCGGGAGAAATTTGAAACCGCCCATGACGCTGATCTGCGGCTGTTTTATACGGCCCGCCGGATTTTGAAAGAGAAGCTGGACAGGAAGCCCATCACCCTGGCCGCATGGAAACAGGAATATGACCGGCTGCAAGCGGAGTATGCCAAGCTGTCCCCGCAGTATAAGCCGCTTCGGGAGGATTTAATGAAAATGCGCCGAGTACAGTACTGCGTTGACCGGGTATTGCAGCGGCGGCAGCCAGAACAGGAAGCGCCGAAAAAGAAACAGGATATAGAACTATGACATTTACGGGAGGAAGCATTTGAATGTGTTTGAAGCGGTGAAGCAGTCCGTCACTACCCGGCAGGCTGCTTCTTACTATGGAATACGGGTAGGGAGAAATGGCATGGCCTGCTGTCCATTTCACAATGACAGAACGCCCAGCATGAAAGTGGACAGCCGCTACTATTGCTTCGGCTGCGGCGCTTCCGGGGATGTGATCGACTTTGCCGCTTCCCTGCATGGTTTGGGAAAACGGGATGCGGCGGTCAGACTGGCAGAGGATTTTTCAATCCCCTATGACGGAGCCATCCGCACACCGGCAGCAAAGAGAACGCCGCCCAAGCCTACGCCGGAGCAGAGGTTACGGCAGGCGGAACAGCATTGCTTCAAAGTGCTATGTGACTATCTGCATCTATTGGAACGCTGGAAAATCGAATATGCTCCACAGCCACAGGATGCCGCCTGGCATCCTCTTTTCGTGGAAGCATTGCAAAAAAACAGCTATGTAGAATATCTGCTGGATATTTTGTTGTTTGGAGAAATGGAAGAAAAAGCGGCGCTGATTGCCGAACAGGGAAAGGAGGTGGTGCGGCTTGAGCAGCGAATTTCAGAACTTACCGCCAGCAGCGCAGGAAGCAGTTATGCGGACGATGGACGCAATGGAACCGGCGCAGACGCAGGAAGAAATCCGGGAAATGCTGGAGGGGACGCAGAAAGGCGGCGTGAAGAACAGCATCAAGAACTGTCTGACAGTGTTCCAGCGTGACCCGCTGCTGCGTGGAGCAGTCAGCTACAACATTCTTTCCGAAAGGGTGGATATTGTGAAGCCGCTGGGATGGGAACGGACCAGCGCCACTCTGACCGATATGGATATGAAATATTTGCTTTTGTATCTGGAAGAACACTACGGACTGACCAGCGAAAAGAAAGTAGAAAATGCAATCCAGATCGTAGCCAATGAAAACCGCTACCATCCTGTCAGGGATTATCTGAACAGTCTGCAATGGGACGGAACCGAGCGCATCCGCTATGCTCTGCATCACTTTCTGGGAGCAGACACGGACGAGTACACCTTTGAAGCCCTGAAACTGTTTATGATGGGAGCCATCCGGCGGATATTTCAGCCGGGGAGCAAGTTTGAAGTCATGCTCTGTCTGGTAGGCGGTCAGGGAGCCGGAAAATCCACCTTTTTCCGACTGCTTGCAGTTAAGGACGAGTGGTTTTCAGACGATTTGAAAAAGCTGGACGATGAAAACGTGTATCGGAAGCTGCAAGGGCATTGGATTATGGAGATGTCGGAGATGATCGCCACCGCCAACGCCAGAAGTATTGAGGAAATCAAGTCGTTTCTAAGCCGCCAGAAAGAAACCTATAAAGTGCCGTATGAAACCCATCCGGCAGACCGGCTCCGTCAATGCGTGTTTGGAGGAACCACCAACCGGCAGGACTTTCTTCCCCGTGACCGCACCGGCAACCGGCGCTTTATTCCCGTGACCGTGTACCCGGAACGGGCGGAGGTTCACATACTGGACGATGAAGCGGCGGCGAGGACATATATCAGCCAAATGTGGGCGGAAGCCATGACAATCTACCGCAGCGGGAAGTATAAGCTGTCATTCAGCGCGGAAATGAACGCTTACCTGAAAGCCCACCAGCAGGGTTTTATGCAGGAGGACACGCAGGCCGGTATGATTTACGCCTATTTGGAGGACTACACCGGCGACAGGGTATGTTCCAAGCAGCTTTATGAGGAAGCGCTGGGAAACTGCAATCCCCCGGCAGAGTGGGAAACACGGGCAATCTGCGAGATTATGAATACCGGCATTGCAAACGGCAGCATACAGGGCTGGACAGCCTACAAAAGCCCTAAGAGATATAAGAAGTACGGTTCACAAAAAGGCTGGGAGCGTGTCAACCAGCCCCCAGCAGACAAGGATGGTTTTCGGGAAATCACAGAGGAAGAAGCCCGGCAGATGGAGCTTCCATTCTGAAAAAGCCCCCGGTTGACAGTTTGGTTGACGTTTCAGTTGACAGGAAAAAGTCTGATATTTCAGGCACTTCTCCTCTTTGTCAACCATGTCAACCAAGAAATCAAAGAAAAAGTAAAATAGAATAATAGAGCGCCTGAGGATTGTTTTCAAAGTCTTTTGTGCCGGTTGACACGGTTTGGTTGACATTGGAGCAGTCTACGCCACACATAGCCTGACATTGCCTTGTCGGGCATATTTCATTTATGGAGGTAAATGCCTATGGTAAAAGCCAAGAGCGAAAATAACACCAACAACAGCGGCACTATGCTTACCGCTGCGGACGGCACCCAGTATTTTGTCATGGGGAAAATTCGTATCAAGGTATCGGAGCATTTTGCAGAGAACGGGAAGCCGCTGAACAGCCTGCTGGAAGATGTAATCCAGCACGCCGCCGCTGCTTCCTGAAAAAAGATAGATTTGTGACTGTCAATCATCCCACGCTTATGATATACTTGTACCAGCGAGTATTGTATAAGCGTGGGTTGTTTCTTTTTAAGGAGGATTTTTGATGAAACAACCATACAATACAACGGTTTATAACACCGCACTTTATTTGAGATTGAGCCGTGACGATGAGCTGCAAGGCGAAAGCGGCAGCATCCAGACACAGCGCATGATGCTTCGGCAGTACGCCGCCGAGCATGGATTGACCGTAGTAGACGAGTATATTGACGATGGATGGAGCGGCACGAACTTCGACAGGCCGAGCTTCCAGAGGATGATCGACGACATCGAGGACGGGAAAATCAACTGCGTTGTGACAAAGGACTTATCCCGCTTAGGCAGAAACTACATTCTGACCGGCCAATACACAGAAATCTACTTCCCAAGCAAAGGCGTCCGCTACATTGCGATCAACGACAATGTGGACACCCTCAACGGAGAAAGCGAGCTTGCCCCATTCCTGAATATCCTGAACGAGATGCACGCCCGCCAGACCAGCAAAAAGGTCAAGGCCGCCATGCGGACACGGTTTGCAAACGGCGCACACTACGGAGCCTACGCCCCGCTGGGTTATATCAAAGACCCGGATAAGACCGGGCATCTTCTGGTTGACACGGAAACAAGGTGGATTATCGAAAAGATCTTTGACCTTGCCGTTCATGGCAGAGGGGCGGCCAGCATCACACGGATTTTGGTGGAAGCAAAAGTACCCACCCCCGGATGGCTGAACTTCCAGAGGTACGGCACTTTCGCCAATATCTATGCCGGAGCGCCGGAGGAAAAAGCCTATGCGTGGACGATAGCGCAGGTCAAAAGCATCTTGAAAGAGGAAACCTACATCGGTCACAGCGTACACAATAAGCAGAGCAACATTTCATTCAAGAACAAGAAAAAGGTACGCAAGCCGAAAGAGGAATGGTATCGTGTGGAGAATACCCACGAAGCGATTATCTCCGAAGATGTGTTCCGACAGGTGCAGGAGCAGATTGCCAGCAGACGCAGACGGCAAAAGGACGGCACAACGCAGATTTTTTCAGGGCTGGTAAAGTGTGCGGACTGCGGCTGGTCGCTGGCATACGGCGAGAATAAGCAGAACAAAACCCCGTATGGCTACTATCATTGCAGCAAGAACGGACAGGGATTGCGCCAATGCTCCATGCACTACATCCGCTATGATGTGCTTTACGCCTATGTCCTCTCCCGCCTGCAATACTGGTCACAGCAGGCCCAGCAGGACGAGGACAAACTTCTGAAAAGGCTGCTCAACGCCAGCGATAAGGAACGCAGCTCTGCGAGGGAGAAACAGGCATCCGAACTGAAAAAAGCCGAGAAGCGAAAAGCAGAGGTTGACGGGCTGTTTGCCAAGATGTACGAGGACTGGGCTGCCGGACGCATTACAGAGTACAACTTCAATATGTTGTCCGAGAAGTATCAGGGCGAACAAAAGGAGCTGGACGAGAAAATCCAGCAGCTTCACGAAGCGATGGAAGCCGTTGCGCAGACCGCCGTTGACGCTGAAAAGTGGGTAGGGCTGATGAGGCAGTATGTCAACCCTACGGAGCTGACCGCCGAACTGCTGAATACGCTGATTGAAAAAATCTTTGTGCATGAAGCGGTTAAGGGCGAGGACGGCAGCCGGGAGCAGGAAGTAGAGATTTTCTATCGCTTTATAGGCAAAATCGACTGACACATCTTTTTTTACCCAACAATATCTTTAACTAAGGGAAAATGGTGAGAGTATGCCGGATATTATGCTTTTACCGTCGCTATGCGAAATTCTTGGTATAACTGCAGATGCCCTGCTTGAAGTACCCATTTCTGCAGAAAAAGAATCGTGTATGAGTAGTCTTTCAAAATATGCAAAAGAGGTTGGTGAAAGCAAGGCTCTGTTTGAAGCAATTCAAGCCTGTTCATGTGTGACAAGCGATTGGAAAGGTTCAGCACAAACTGGCAATAATGGTATCAGAATCAATAATACACGGGGACTGGGTGTTGTCATATCAGGAAAAGAGATGGTTGATACTGTCAAAACAGTAGATATTGATACGATCAAAAAAATATGTGAATTACTTTGCAATGAAAATGCAATGAAAGTTTTCCGCGTGCTTGACTTTAGTGAACCGTTTAGCGAAGAAGATATTGCCCTGCAAAGCGACTTGGAACCGGATAAAGTGAATTCAGCCATATTTGCATTGATGAAATGGAATATTTGCGAAGGATGCATTGACGGCAGATTTCTTTTGGGAGTACAAGCGTATGTTATTTTCGCCATTTTAGTGGGAATGTATTTCGCGTCTTCTGACGGTCACAAAGATATTTACAGCGTTTCGCGTAATATTGAACATGAGTAAGTACTGCTGATGAAAACACCATTGCAATCTGAACCACGGTTTGGAAAGCGATGGTGTTTTTGTTATAATCTCTCCAGTATTTATGTGACTTTGCGACATTGTATTTTATTTGGACTGAAAATCCGAAAAAGTTGAAAATAGACAATTAAAGTATAAAAGCAATGCAATTAGAACTCATTTATTTGATTTGAAAACAATAAGAAGTCTGCATAATTACCAAATTGAACGTCATCCATTACTTTAAAGTCTTGTCTGATGTGAGGATTTAAATTCAGTTGCTAAAACCGCTGAAATATCTTTTTGCAGTTTATTGACATGCAGGAGCAAGCGATATATCGCTTGCTCCGATTTTTATAAAAAACACAACATGCTTACGCTATTTATTCTTTTTGTAAAAAGTCACGTTCGGCTTGCCTGTTCGGCTGTAAACGCCATCACGACGGCTCACAGTCGTTACTAACTTTTTACGAGTTACGAGGTTCGACTCTCTCATCCGAAAAGCAGAAAATATCTTTTTTATGTGGCTTAGACAGAAAGAGCACAACGCTGCCGACTGATTGAAATAAAAGGAGAGTGTCATAAGATGAAAAATATTTTTTATCACGCAAGTAATAAAAAATTAGCTGAACTTTTGCCACTTTCAAATAATCATGGTGGTGATGGAAAGGTGTGTTATTTTACCTCCAATAGAGCGTATGCACTTTTTTATATACGTGATATGAATATAAACCATGTAACCTGTGGAATTGATGAGGATGGAATTCCTGTTTATTATGAGCAATTTCCACAACAACTCAAGATTTTATATGGCGGCCGAAGCGGTTATATTTACACAGTCATAAATAATGGTGAAATAGTTAGCGGTCATACAAACGGTGTGTGGATTTCGGGAAAATTTTCTCTTATAAAACGAGATTTAGCACAAAAAGAGAATCAAAAGCGCTATAGAAACTGGAAATTATAGGTATCTAACGGAAAAAAGAAAAAGATATATTACGGCAAATGGGATTTTTAATCGATATTAATGAAGACGAAAGTCGTACAGCTCTTTTTGAATACAATAGTTTATTGAAAATTTTTAAAAAACTAAATACAAAACTTTTAATCAAGGATTGTTCCTATCTATGTTTTCCGACTTTACACTTGTTTGCCCCTGAAATATCAAATGCATATTATTATGATAATAATATGGATTATTTACCTGTACTTAAAGCGATCGGTCGATTAGGTCAATCATTTAGAATGCAAGAAAACAAGTTTCAGCCAAAGCGAGCTAAAATATTATTAAATGATTTGCTTGTAACGATTGTCAATATAGTAACTGTTGTTCATATGATTACTGGAATAAACTTAATCTTCGCTTAAACGAGGCAGAAAAACTTTTATAGCTCCATTTTTAAAAAACAGAAAAAGTATGTATGATCAGTTATGTTTGGGTATATGATGCCCAATTAAAAGATGTTGAAAAGGGAATGTCATCATATATAAACATAGTAACCAGGAAAGTCGTTGACTCATTCTTATGAGTACTAAATACGAATTTTTCGATTATTACAATATATTTGCAAAATGTCGATTCGTTGGTTCTACTCTAAAAATGATAAATAGTGAATACTTAAAAGGAGGGGATGTTTATGATCTCGCCCAAAAACAGTAAACCAATATACTCTATGCTTCATAATGTTATTTTTATGTTAAAAATTCAATATAACTATAGTAAGTTTTCTGTTTTTCTATATATTTTATCAATATTTATTTTTACGGGGTTAACTTTTTTGGAAATCTGTCTTCCACAAGTAGTTGTTAATTGTGCTACAAATAACGTCACTCCTTATGAAGTGTTGCTTTATATTGGTAGTATTGGAATAGCGATTATTATCCTTAATATGTTAAACCAATGGATTAATACATATGGTTCATTCCTTCTAAACAGGGTGACTATTGGGTTGACATCGCGCAAGACCCAAAAGGTAGTCAATACAGATTATGAGAATATAGAAAGTCAACATTGCCGTGATATCATGCAGAAAGCAGATGAAGCTATATGGGGTACAGGAGAGGGCTCCGGAGCCGAACGCATGATAAAAAATATTTATAGTTTCTTTTCAAATTTAATTTGTTTTATATTATTTGGTTCATTTCTGTTTTTTGTCAATCCTTGGTTAACTATTCTGCTGACTATATTACCAATGATAAACTATTTTATGCTCATAAAAATACAGCGTTTTCTTTATAGTAGCCACGACTATACCTCTTCCTTAGATCGAAAACTTTGGTATATCGCTAATCACTGCGGTTCGTTTGATGGTGCAAAAGATGTAAGAATATATGGCATGAACCAATGGCTTGTTGATATATATCGTTCTTTGACCAAAGAACGCTTATCTTGGAGTAGGAAATTTGCATGGAAATTTTTTCGCGCCAATATATTAGAGGCTGTACTCTTAATCATTCGTGATGGCCTTGCATATATTTTGTTGATTGCTATGGTATTGAACGGTGAAATACCGTTAGGTAATTTTGTTTTTTGTTTTACGGCTATAGGGAGTTTTGCCGGTTGGGTAGGGGGTATTTTGAACAAAGTAAGCGCCATAAACAGAGCCAGTTTGTCTATTTGTGATCTTCGGGAATTTCTTGAATATCCAGAAAAAAACAATAGAGGAAGTACTTCTGTTGCCGCGACGTCAGCAAATATAGAAAAAGGCTACTGTGTAGATTTTGAAAATATGAGTTTTCGGTATAAAGAGGCGGAAGCAGACACACTTAAAAATATAAATATACATATAAAAGGAGGGGAAAAAATTGCTATTGTCGGGCTAAATGGTGCAGGAAAGACAACTCTTATAAAATGTTTGTGTGGTCTTTACTCTTGTTCTTCCGGCAATATTAAAGTAAATGGAATAAACAAAGAGGACTATAATATCTATGACTATTATCGTATGTTTGGCACGGTTTTTCAGGATTTTTATTTTTTGCCGGTTTCTATTGCCGAAGCAGTTTCAGGCAAGGATAAAGATAATACCAATTTTCAACGCGTAAAAGAATGTTTGGAAATGGCCGGTTTGATGGAAAAGATTTCGACATTGGACGATGGTGTTTATAGTATGCTTACCCTCAGTTTACAAGGAACTACGCTCCTCAAAACGGGATAATTTCTTCATTTTCTGCGTTATCCTCAATCAGCGTACTCCCAGTACACTTTCTTCGTCTGCCTTGAAAATGAAGAAATTCTTTTTCCTTGAGGTCTCCAGAGTCAGAAGGCATAAAATTTGCGTCATGCAAGGCGCTTGAACGACATGTACCGGGCGTACTTGGAGCGAAAGCAACGCAGCAGGACGCAAATTTTATGCCTTTTGACCGTCTTCCTTGTAAACTGAGGGTAATAAACAAATTAATAAAGATGGTATTGATTTATCCGGCGGAGAAAAGCAGAAGCTGCTTCTGGCTAGAGCACTTTATAAGGATGCTCCTATACTAATATTGGATGAGCCAACAGCAGCGTCGGATCCAATTGCAGAGAACAAAATGTATGAACATTATCACATATTAACACAAAAGAAGACCTCTTTTTTTATTTCTCATAGATTGTCTTCGACACGTTTTTGCGATCGAATCTTATATATGGAAAACGGCGAAATTATTGAGATGGGGTCTCATGAAGAACTAATTCGTTTAGGTGGAAAATATGCTGAACTTTTTGAGTTGCAAAGCCATGATGATGGATTATGAACAGATTGAAAAGCAGGAAACCACTCAATTAAGTTGGCGTATTTTAATTGTGATTTGTATGGTTATTGTTATTGGGGTAGGATATATAGCCTCCCAAAAGACAAATAGTCTTACTGAGCAGATGTTTAGTAAATTTGTCCCATTTAATATGCGATATAATTTTTATAATGACTTTTTGAAAAATTATAATACAGGGAAAGATATACGGTTGTACAATATGGAACATGTCGTTGCCAATGAACAGAATAATATAGACATAATAACGTATAAAGTTGAACGAAAAACCAAAAAAAAGATTGTAAAATATAGTATATTGAATTCTTTCACGCTGGATTTTTTAAGGGTGATATCCTATATTATTGTCACACTTGCATGCATATCTAATGCCATTCCTATAGGCAACATAACACAATATGTGACTTGTACTGCATTATTCGTCTCTTCTATTAGTGGTATTATAGGTCAGATGCAAATGCTGTTCTATAACAATCGCTATTTAATGCATTATCTACAGTTTTTAGATATTCCCTCTCAATTGCGTATGGGGACTCTCCATATTACAAACTTAAGATCTGATTTAGAAATTGTGTTCCATCATGTATACTTTAGATATCCTCAATCAAAGGAGTTTGTTTTAAATGATTTTTGTCTAACCATACGTGGAGATGAAAAACTGGCGGTAGTTGGAATGAACGGCAGCGGCAAAACTACCATGATTAAACTTTTATGTAGATTGTATGATCCAACGGAAGGGAACATAACATTAAATGGCGTTGATATTCGTTCCATTGATTATCAGGAGTATATAAAGATTTTTGGGATTGTCTTTCAAGATTTTAAGCTGTTCTCTTTGCCAATAGCCCAAAATATTGCAATTAGCCAAAAGTATGATGCGCAAATCGTGAATCATTTACTGGAAAAGGTTGGACTTGAAGATTTTATAGAACGTCTGCCCGATGGTATAGAAACTCCTTTATATAAAGATTTTGATGAAAATGGCTATGAAATATCAGGAGGAGAGGCTCAAAAAATCGCTCTGGCTAGGTCTATTTTTAAAAATTCTTTTATATTGATTTTAGATGAACCTACGGCAGCGTTAGATCCTGTTTCAGAGGCGCAAGTATTTACACAGTTTCACTCTATTGCTGGTAATAAAACCACTATATTTATTTCACATAGATTATCCTCCTGCCGATTTTGTGATAAAATTGTAGTAATTGATAAAGGTCAGATTGTACAATATGGAACGCATAATGAACTGATTGAGGACAAACAAAACAAATATTATCAACTATGGATGGCACAAGCAAAACACTATCAGTAATTGGAGTACTACCGGAATTGATCGAACGACAGAGTTTTGAATAGTTTTTATTAGACTGTAGGTATTTTTAAAGGTACGCTTTTACAAATAAGAAGCTTACGAGCATGGTGCTGGGCAGCTTTTTACCGTTTGTTGGTTTTCAGTCGGTTTCTTCCTGGACTTGAAGTATCACAAGGCGATTCCTGCTCAGGCCATCACAACAACACCAACGACAGACAGAAAAAATCCAGAGAACGGGACTACTGTTTCCAGGTTCCTGATTGTCAGCCAGGGTATCGTCAACAGCCCCAGCTTCTGCAACAGCATACAGTCTGAAATGGATGGTTTCAAAAATCAAATTCTTCTTGTTATCGTATAGTGTAAAAGGAATTTGGGTAAGCGTTCCGTATGTGAGGCGTTTTTGCTTATTTTGCCTGCATATCAAACGTTTTGCGGTTTCAACCTGTTCAGGGGGGAAGATTATTTTCATTCGTTCCTGTTTAACAGAACAACTATATCTGACGTTAAATAATATATGTTTGATGGGGGAGCGTTGATTTCTTATAGGCTGTGTGGTATACTGTGCCTGTAAACGTGCGGTCCGAACAGGTTGCGCGAATAAATGAAATTATATCGCTTGAGCGAGGGTTTTTTTAATGAAAGTAAGAGCATTTTTGAAAAATCCGGTATTTAAGGGCGGCAGAGGGGCTGTGCCGGCAGCGATAGCCGCGCTGCTTGCATTGATGCTGGCGTTTTCGGCATGCACAGCGAATATTGCGGACTCTGCTTCGCCGGGAGCTTCGGGCGCGAGCGCCGGTTATACAGCCTCGGCTACGCAGCAGCCAAAAGAGGACGCCGACGGTATTTTTACCATAGCGGTAATTCCGGACACACAGCAGGAGGTGGTTGTTACTGAGGCTGTTACGGGTAAGTATTTTCTTAACCGTACAAGATGGCTTGCGGTTCACAAGGAGGAAATGGACCTGCGTTTTGTGATACATACTGGGGATGTGGTGAATTGGGGCAATGAGAATCCTGAACAGTTTGCAATTGCCTCCGAAGCGTTTGAAGCGCTGGAGAGGGCTCAAATTCCGGCTGCGCTATGCCTGGGCAATCATGATACGGCCGCAGTAGGGGTGGGCGGCAGTGCGGCCGACCCTAAGAATACCAGAACCCGCTTAAGAGATACGCGCGCCTTTAACAGGTATTTTTCCCTTGACAGATATCCTGACTGCGTACCGTTTGAGGAGAATAAGATAGACAACGCTTATCAGCTTTTTGAAGCCTGCGGGAAAAAGTGGCTGGTTCTTACGCTTGAGCTCTGGCCGCGTGCTGAGGTTGTAAATTGGGCAAATAAGGTAGTTGAAGAGCATTCGGACAGGAACGTTATTATTGCTACTCATTCATATCTTAACAGCTTAGGCGGAATTTATCAAAATTCAGATTACGGGGCGACCTCGCCGCAGTATCTTTATGATAATCTAATAAGCAGGCATGAGAATATAAAGCTTGTGTTCAGCGGACACGAGGGCACTTCGGCCTTCAGGGTGGATTATTGTCCGAGCGGAGGCAAGGTGGCGTCCTTTTTGGGGTGCTATCACAGCAATAAATCAAATCCGGTGCAGATAGTAGAAATTAACGTGAACGAGGGGACGGTCTGTTCGAGAGTTTTTACGCCCATTGACGGGGACGAGCTGATGGAGCATGAGCATAATGTTATAGGCATGGAGTTTATTTAATAAGGCGGTACCCTCAGTTTACAAGGAAGACGGTCAGAAGGCATAAAATTTGCGTCCTGCTGC
>ERZ779896.917-NODE-917-length-30345-cov-4.303995_pt1 | contig 30345 bp, 42 predicted proteins | sample MGYA00511067_ERZ779896 | MGnify/ENA primary metagenome ERZ779896 (study PRJEB29588, sample SAMEA2161597) | human gut metagenome | biome: human gut; feature: human-associated habitat; material: faeces | place: Denmark | collected 2008/2010 ... | reverse complement strand
CTTATATGCTTATATGCTTATATGCTTATATGCTTATATGCTTATATGCTTATATGCTTATATGCTTATATGCTTATATGCTTATATGCTTATATCATTGTGTTTGTGTGAAATATTGCTGTAACATCGACGGTCTACGACCACCTACCACCTGAATAGCTGTAGGTTCCGTGCGGTCAGGCTTAGCAGGGGGCTGACGCGGTTCCTGGCGACATGAAACTCCCTGGTTAGGGGTATCGGCGCGACCTGGCATCTGTGACTCTATGAAGCCATTTTTCGCGCCTTCCATGCCGCTAAAGCGGCATATTCCACACTTCTAGATCCGGGGTTTTGGGTATATGCTATGTTTATATGCATAATTTATGTGGGGGGCTTGTTATGAGAACAAATGTGGCAGTAAAAAAACGTAGTATAAACGTATACTTAAATGCAGGGTTACTTGAAGAAGCAAAAGATCTTGATCTGAATGTTTCTGCTATCTCTAACAAAGCTCTCGAAAAAGCGGTAAGGGAGCGTAAGCGTGAACGCTGGATAGAAGAAAACCGTGCTGGCATTGAGGCATTAAACCGTTTTGTAGAAGATAACGGGATTTTTTCAGATGATGAAAATTTTGGGGTAATTTAGTGAAACAATTTTCTGTCTACAAGAACAAATCGCGAAATAAACAGGCGTACCCCTATTTTATTGATATACAGGCAGAGATGCTTGCACACCTTAACACCAGGTTGGTGATGCCTTTAACGCCAAAAGATAATTCAAACTCGCAGGTAAAGACGTTAACGCCAGTAATAAACATCAACCAGGTAGATTATGTGGTTCTGACTACTATGATAACGACAACGGATGCAAAAAATCTGAACTCTGATAATGTCGTTATGGATGCTTCATATTTACGAGATCAACTGGTTTCTGCAATTGACATGATGATTCTGGGTATTTAATTTTTGCAGGGTAGTAAATAGTAAAAAATATCGCTGTAACATCGACGGTCTACGACCACCTACCACCTGAATAGCTGTAGGTTCCGTGCGGTCAGGCTTAGCAGGGGGCTGACGCGGTTCCTGGCGACATGAAACTCCCTGGTTAGGGGTATCGGCGCGACCTGGCATCTGTGACTCTATGAAGCCATTTTTCGCGCCTTCCATGCCGCTAAAGCGGCATATTCCAAACTTTGGAGCAGTTCTGCAATGTTGTTTGAATTGTTTCGTAGTCGTATCATTATTTTTTATGTGATGATTGTTTTTTTTATGTGTCTGACATTTTTCCTATCATGATTTCTGTGAGATTTGTATCAGCAAAATCTCCTTTCCCCGATGCAGTTTCAAAGTCGCCTGGCGTGAACTTATGTACGTCTTGCCAGACTGCGAAGCAGGTAGGGCATGTTACAGGTAGTTCGCCCTCCGCTATCTTTTCACAACTTTCTACCAGTTCTTGTTTCTCGTTGTACCTGATGTTATAGCACGCTTGTGCAAAGCGTTTCATACCCGTGAGCGCCCGTCACTATATGTGTGGCGGTTCTTTCTGTGATTTTTCCATCAACTAATAACTGTTCATGCGTTGTGATCGTTTGCATGTCTGTCTCTCATAATTGTTGGTTTATGTGATTGTTGGGGCGACCGTAAAAATATACGCCAGATGACGGGAGAGCATCTTATTTCGTATTGCTCAAAAAAACATATGACAAATATCACAAAAATGAATTGTAAGTATTGACATCGGGGGGGGGGGGGAACGTAAAGATTATAAATATAAATTTTACAAAACGTAAAAATATACTACGTCATTCGGTAAGAAATCAAATGGCTGAAATAAAAGGAAAAATAACCAATCCCGCACTGGTTAATGCAAAAGTTTTTTACAACAGACGAACAAAGCTGGGGATACCTACAGAGGTCTTTTTGATCCTGATGTTCCTGAATGTTTTTGCTGTTGTGCTGTGTGTTATGTATTTCAGCACATTTTCCGTTATTTCGCTGATTTTATTTGTTCTGGTATCGGTTGTTCCTATGAAGTTCGTTTTTCATGGCGATCCCGATGCTCATAAAGCCTGGATTTATGGTTATTTGTCACCTTCCAGGCTGAACAATACCCACGCAGTGAAGCGTCGTATCACATTTATAGACGCTATTTAGGGATTTAACTAGTAAAAGAGGTGTATACAATGCTCAATCGCATTTCCAGAAAGATATCAACATTCCAGATAATGCTTTACGTAGCATTCGTGACAGGAAGTGTCACACCGGCTATGGCTGCCGGTAATAGTACAGTTAAACTTCCTACGCCGGATGATGGTTTTTTACAGAAAATCGTTAACTGGATGCAAAGTATTCTGGATCTGGTTGGTGGGGCTGGAGCTTTGTTCTTTGCGTTTGTCAGTGGGTTTGCTTGTATTGTGTTGTGGGGACTTGCACCGCAACAGAGCCAGGCTATCGGGAAACTGTTTCGTGCTGCTGTTGCAGCAATTGCAGCGTTTAACCTGGCGCTCTTTATTGTCTGGCTGCAAAAATGAGGTGATCCACGATGGGGCAGAGCTATAACGAACATCTGAATCTGGCAGGTATCGAACAACATTCCGGGCAGGTGTATACCTATACTGGAGGTGCTTTTGGTGCTATTGAACTGACAGGTGTTGATCCAACAGGTGTTACCCCTTCTCAGGGTAGCCGTATTTCTTTATTACTTCGTAATATCGTTCAGTTACTGCCCCTTTCTGTCACACTGACTCAGTATTATATCCATAATGACGGCGTTAAGATCCGGCTGACAGGGCGTGATAATCAACGCAGTCAGTTACTTTCTATGCGTCGCCAAGCATATCTTAATAAATGTCGTAATTTAAATGCCTCAAGAATTATATGGACGCTGGATGTTCACCCGGAAGAGAATATTAATCGCCTGGCATCTGCCGAGTTTTTAAAGAATCTTTTTAACAGCATGTTTGATGACACAGCCAGACGTAAAGTCAGGCTGGCACTGTCAAATCGCGAATCGTTTATCATTGAGCGTCAGGCATTTGAAAAACAGTGCCTGTTGCTGAAAGAAACATTACGCGATCTGGACTTACGCCTTTCTTTTATTTCAGAAGATAACAGGATTCTTGATTCAGAAGGGATCTGGCGATTACAGAAGTTCCTTGCAACATTTAATCCCCATTGGCTGGCTCCACGCCGTAAGGTCACTGTACCCAATGATATGTGGGATTGTCTGGCGCTTGAAGGTGACGATATCGAGGCCATTACTTGGCGTGGCGTTGATATGTTGAAGATCCAGGGGGTACGGCCTGTTTATGTTCGCCTGGCCAGTGTGTTGAAAATAGGCGATGAATCTGTACCTGAATGTGCCTGGGCGCTGACAAATGGCAGACCAGTTTTACAGCGGGGTAACTACGTTTACTTCATGCGGTTCACCCCCGCCAGTGCCTTTAAGAAGTCACTGATGATCAGCGGGAAAGAAAACGAACTTGTCAGGACTCAAATCAGTTTGAGCGATTTAATGACTGACAGTACGAGCAAAGATATTCTCGATGAAAAATTGCGCAGAAATTCACATCTGATGAAGATGCGCGAAGAACTGGAGAATATTTCATATTCAGATGAGCGCCTGGGGATCTGCCAGGCCGGGATTGCTGTATTTAATACAGATCCCGATAAATTACTTGAGACTTGTGCGGATATTAACCGTAGTGTCTCTCAGACCATGCAAGTTGTATGGGAGACGGTAGCACAACTGGATGCTTACAAGGTGATGCAACCAGCCTACTCACGCAATACATTTCGTGCATTACAGCTTAACGCATCTCAGATGGGGGCTGCATCCTTGTTCTTTAAATCCCATCCAGGTATTCCTGAATGGGAGCTAAATGGACGCATGGAGGAAGCCTTCTATATTCTTGAATCAGATGATGGCGTGCCGTTTTTCTTTACGCCAAAAGTTAAAGAAAAGCTACTGCTTCTTGGTAATGGGGCGACCCGTGGCGGCAAGACTTTTATGAAAAACTGTATTGCCAGCCATTTTATTAAATTCGGTGGTCTGTATAACTGTCTGGATATCGATCCTGGCTCAATCCCAATGGCTAATTTCTTTGGGGATGATGGGGCAGCATTTACCCTTGATAGCGATTTTCAGTGTGGTTTTAACATGTTCAGTATGGCGCAAAGCAAGGATGACAGGGTATTTCTTGCGCATCTTATAGAGCAGTTAAAAGCAATGGCAGCAGAAAATGACAGTGAGCAGGATAAATATTTAACGCCTGATGAACTTGAAAATATAACAGTGTGTGCGAGTGATCTTCTTGTACAAAAATTTTCGCCGAATGAGGGGCGTTTAAGCTCAATCACGTTGTCAACGCTGGTTTCTAAGTGTGGTCAGAGCGTTAAACGCAAGTTAGCGCCATTTATTAGTAATGGTATTTATGGACGTTTATTTGATAACAAAGAGGACGCGATTGGTGTTCTTGATAAGCCGGTAGCTGTTTACAACCTTTCAGGTGTGAAAGATAACCATAATCTTGCGCGGCTTGTGCACCGTGAAATCTTCTTTCGTGTCGTTCGTTTGTTTGAATCACCGGAATATCGCACGATACCAAAGTTTTTTGAAATAGATGAGGCACAGTACACTCTGTCTGTACCACATGCCGCAGAGTTCGCTACACAGAAAGCCCGAACCTGGTTTAAGCATGGTGGGGGTATGGGATTCTGGACTCAGAACCCGGAGCACTATTCATCACTGGATGAGTGGACTACGTTACGTTCCTCGGCGTCGGTGTTTATCTTTATGCCGGATAATGAGGCAACAGTTAAAGCATTCCATGATGCTTATGGCTTCGATGAAGAAGAAGTGAATATTATTCGCAGCCTTAAGGTAAAACAGCAGTCGTATATAAAGATCCCGGACATGCAGATTGCAAAAGTGGTGAATCTGTTTGTTGAGGCTGAACAGTATGCTGTTTGTACATCAACGTCTAATGAAGCAGCCCTGGCAGCGGAAATATGGAAACGTGAATCAGATCCCGATGTTGCAGTGCGACAGATTGTAGAAGGTCTGATAACGAAGTGTAATAAGGACTTGATCCCAACGCCTACAGAGACTGAAAAGGATAAAACGGAGGGGTTTTTCTTATGAGAAAACAACTTGCAGTAGTCTTGTTTTCTGTAATGACAGGATTGATTACAACACCTGCTATTTCTTCTGGTATTCCTGTTGCTGATGCTGCTCAGATTCTTGGTCAGGCTAGGGCTATGATGCAGGATATCAAAAACTATAAAGAATATATGGAACAGACAATTCTCAATAATAAAGAATTGCTGGAAGCATATAAGCAATACAACCAGATGCTTGAGGATTATAAGCAAATTTTACGAGAGGCCGAAGGGCTGAAAGATAAACTTTCATCGATTGACTATAAGAATTTTATGGATGAAATAGCCCTTATCTCTAACCAGTTCGATCCCGTTTATGGCGGGGGGCGTATGGTTAAAAATACGGGTAATGCGCCGTGGGATAATGCCTATGAGCGTAATTTGTTGCTTAATGGCTATGGGCTTACAAACGAAGAATATGCCGAAATGCTGGCAGCGATACCATATACGAGTGATGACCGCGAACGTGCCCGGCAGATGTTTGAATATAGGCAGCGCAGGGTTGTTGAAGGGATTTCAAAAGATGCCTTTGTTGGTGAATTGCAAATACAATTAAAAAAGCAAGGAAAAACTCTAGGGGAATTACAGGAAAGACGTTTAAGGTTAGGTGATAACGATACGACAGCCTCTATCCAGTTTTTAGCTGAACAAAATGAACAACTGTTACAACAAATTCAGAGTTTACAGTTACAGCAAGCAGAGGCGATGAAATATAGTGGTCGTCTTGAGGATCACTATTTTAACAAGCGAGCGCAACAGGAAGAATTAAAGGCACGTCAGTTACAGAGGGCATGGCAATGAAAAAATATCTGATTCTTTTCTTCATGATGTTTTCAGCCTCGGCAATGGCTAAGATTGGCTATGTTGATGAGCATCAAAAGGAAATTGACCTAAAAATTGACGCTCTGATTTCTAAATATGAAAAAGAATGTGAAGGTAAACGCAATAGTAATATGTGTAAATCCCAGGCATGGGATAAGGCTCATTTTGAATATGAAGATGAATTTAGAGGCGAAGATAAATATAATCATAAGCATTATGATGGCCTGACAAAAGATCAGGCAGTCGCGAAGTTACATGAACTTATTAAATTGCATAATATTGTTTCTAAAGATGAACGTAATCCTGAAAGTTGGCCTGGAAAATTAGACACACTAACTATTAATGGTGAGATTAACTATATAGTTAGAAAACACTGGCCAGCATGGATTAATCCATGTGATAAGATTTGTGCGGAACTGTTACTTAGACAAATAGGTAAATGATGTAGCATTTAACAAGCTATATCTTTAATTTGGGGGCTATTATGCTTCGAGGATTCTTTTTGTCTTTAATTAACAGACTCTTATTTGTAGTCCTGTTTTTATCTGTCTCATTTTATGCCAGTGCAGAAACAGCTATGCGCACAAACTTTCAGAATGGCGTAAGTGAGATGGTTAATAAAATACTAAATAGCCCGGATAGTGATTTACGTGTCTGGACTATTGCCGCATCAACTTTCCTGGCTGCGGTAACGGCATTCGTCTATTTCTGGCGGTTCGTGGAAAATGGTGGGGCGTTAGTTGATTTATTCACGCTTGCAATCATGTTTATGTTATCAATGTCATTGCTTGCTTCTTACTCAATGGTTGTTGATACTATCACAGGCGCTTTTTATGCGATATCAAATACACTACAGAAACTGGCGTTAGGTAATATTAAGCCGAGTTTTCTGCAAAATTTTGTAGAGGGCGTGTTAACAAAGGCTATTTCAGCACCATCGGTTGATATTTTCGATGGCATGAATATGGTTGGCATGGCGCTCTTGTGGGAAATATGCTCTGCTATTTTGTCTGTTGCTATATATCTTGCTGATGTTTGGATTGATGTTGGGACAGCAATAGCAAAAATTACAGGTGTTATGTTTATTCCTTTTTTGGTTGCGCCAGCAACAAGAGGAATTTTTGATGGATGGTTTAAATTTTATATTGGATGGGGGCTTGCAGCGGTTGTACTTAAAATAACATCTATTGTGGTAATGATAATGATCAGGGCATCAATTAATTCTGCGGGGAGTTTCCAGGGGGCTGGAGATGTTATCGCGTCAGATGGTACTGTGAATGGTGTGCTTAATATAACGGCTAATAATATCAGTTTGTTACGTGATATTTGTGCATATTCTGTAATCGCTGCAATTATGGTGTTCAGTTGTTTTATATTTGCGTACATGATTGGTTCTGGTGTCGGCTCTGCAAGTCAGGGTTTGAATAATATGGCAGTAAAACTAGCCAAGAAAGCGGCTAAAGCATTATTGTAAGGTGAACGTATGCTGCTTGAAAAAAAAGAAGTCGAAAAAGTAAATCGCACAGCCTTTAAGGATCGTGTTGGTGAACTAAAAAAAGACAGAAATTTGTTTTTCTGGATTGCCTTGCTTCTTGCCGGGACGACGATATATCAGTCATATTCTGTTCAGGAGGCAATAGAGAAAAGCCAGAATACTACAGAAGTAGTATGGGTGAAATTATTGCCTGATGGTTCACATAAAATATCACAATTTACGCCAGACAATGAGCAGCCTATATATACACCAACAGTGAACTCATTGCTGTCAAAGTATGTGCAGAAGCGCTATGGACAGTTAAAAGAGACTATAGAACGGGATTATGCAGAAGCGGCAGTATTTATGTCTCCTGTACTTACAGGGGAGTTTGCCGATCCCAAAGGGTTTAATGTCGCTCAGAAAGTTGTGGATATTCAGGCCGATATGGCAGCAAAAAGGATTGATATAGAAATAAAAGATATTGACCATTATGACGCGATAGAAGGTCAGTTTGATGGTGATGTCAAACCTGTAATTCGAACGCTTGTTACTTATCAGGAGATAACAAGGGATTATCAGGGTAAAGAAATTTCATCGGTTCAACAAATGAGGCGTCTTCAATGGACGTTGTTACAACGTAACGAACTTAGTAAACAATCGCTGGACTGGCTTAACATCAATCCGCTGGGAATCCAGATTATTGATGATAAATCCGTACAACAGTAAAGGAACTTAATCATGTTAGCGAAAAGAACTCTCTTATTTTCTGGAGTCCTGGCTGTTGTCATGACTACGTTCAGTGCAACAGCACAGCAATGTAGAGTGGTTAACTGGCGGCCTGGAACAATAGTTAAAGTGCAGTCCGCTTTATATCTGGGAACTCGTATAGAACTGCCGGAAGGCTCAATGTTATTAACGAAAGAACCCTTTTCTTCTAATGCGCTATGGGCCAGCACGGGAGCCGCAAATCAGGTCATGATTCAGCCTACCAGCGAAGAGCCGGAAGGGCTGAAAACGATGGTAACAGTATTTATGACTAACGGGCAGACGCTGGATATTGAGGCCGTTCGGGTATCTCAGAACCAGAATCAACAGTGTGTTCAGATCCGTGGTGCAGGTATGCGTTCCGCAGACAGAAGTGCATTAAACACTGCTTACAGTATGGGGGCATCCGGGGCTGATGTAGCTCGTTTACAGAATGAAGTGAATACATTGCGGAGTAACAGAGAAAGCGAAGTCAAAAACGCAGTTCTTGAAGCTCTTCGTCGATACCGATATTTCATTTATACCCGTTATAACTGGACGACAGGTAAAGGTTTTAGCGGAAAGAATATGATCTCTGATGTTTATGATGACGGGCGTTTTACTTATATCCGTATTGCAAAACCGAATCGTGGATTACTTGCGGTACATGCAGATGTCGGAGGAAAACCAGCTGTTATTCCTACCAAGTACGATGATGCATATGCCATTTATCATATGTCAGGGATATATCCCAAATTTACCCTTACCCTGGATGGCGTAAAGCTGGAAGTCAGCCGTGCGGATAATGCGACTGATGGGGAGAGTTAATTATGGAAGAACGTAAGGAGAAAGTAGAAGAAAAACCAGCTACTTACCGTAAAAAAATACAGTATTACGCTTTTGGTACTTTTGGTGTGATCCTGGTAATTCTTTTCATCAATATGGTGATAAGTATTGCCTCAAGGAACGAGGAAGAACCAAAGGAGAATGCGAAACAGGAAACTGCCAGCACTGCGCCAAATACAACGGAAAAGTTTAATGCGCTACTGAAAAACAGTGGTGCACGTCCTTCTGCCTCCGTTAATCAGGCTAATACGGTTGGAAATAAGGATAGTGCCAGTAATGGAAATCCGAATAGTGAAACAGATAAAAAACCTGTTCACCCTTACAGCCGGGAAAAAGAGGTGTCTCAGGAGAGGAGGGCGAGAGCAAGTGATGCGGGATCACCTGATGAAATCAGGGCACGCTTTAAGGCTGATGAGATTAACCGAGCACTGCGTGCAAGGTCAGATAAAACAAATTTTGACAGCACTAAAAATACGGTTGCGGGTAGTGGTAATGCATATGCCCCGGCAGCATCGTTTACCGGAAACCGGACTAATGCGCAGCGTATCAGCGATATAAACGCAGAGCAGAATGGATTGCAGGAACGTATCCAAATGATGGAATCAAAAGTTCGTGCTGATGAAGCCGCTTTGCCTGGACGACTGGAAGAAGCCCGGATACGTGGGGAACAGCAATTTGCAGAAGCCCGACAGGGTGGAGCAGGAAGTAACGCGACATCGGTAACTAAGGGGAGTACCCAGAGCGTACCGTCTGGTGTTGTGGGATATACAGCCAGTAATCCTTACGGGGCAAGTGTTGATGGAATGATGAAGTTGCCAGTAGGTACGGTCCTGAATGCCATTACCACATTTACGGCTATTTCTGATTATTCCGGCGGCTCAATGAAGGCCATGCTTACGCATGATATCTATGATGCGACGCATAGCTACATTCTTGCGCCTAAAGGAAGTGAGTTCGTTATCAGGGTCGTTAAAGCCTCCCAGGTAAACGAAATCCTTCAAAGCCGTATTGGATTCCAGGTTACATGGCTTGTATTGCCTGATGGTAACAGGGTCGATTTTAAAACCTCATCGTCTCTTGACCGAATGGGGACTCCGGCAGTTGAAGGCGATGAGGTGGACAGGCATTTGCTCGCTCAGTTTCTTGGCGTAGCAGCCTATGCCCTTGTGGGGACGAAAACCAGCTACGAAGGTTCAGGTGATAGTAACGAGAGTTTTGCCGGGAATTTTGGCGAAGGCGCTCGTACTCAGGCAGGAAATATCGCTCAAAAATACCTCCAGGTTGTGCCAACAACAACGTTACATGCGGGAGCACCGATCAGGGTCTTTACCGAAGATGAGATATACATGAAGCCGTGGAGAAACATTTATGAAACGGATTATACGGGCTGAAATATTGTTTTTTGCTGCATTCTTTGCATTTTCCTGTCAGGCAGCAAGAAGTCCTTTCCAGGTAGACAGGATGCGAGAAAGTGTGCCTGTTCAGATATCACAGCAGGATGTGCATGTGCAGGGAAACTTTCAGGAGTTACAACCACTGGACAGGAACCAGAAAGATCCTCGCTGGCAGTATATTGATCCGTTGAGTGTTTACATGCGTACAGTTTGGCCCGATAACATCAGGACTATCAGAGCAGCGGTGAACTATCTCCTTGAACCAACAGGATATCGCCTGGTAACGAGTCATCCGGCACCGCGTGAGGCTTCCCTTCTTGTTGATAAGCCATTACCGCCAATTGCCAGAATGCAACGCACAATGCCCGTAGTTGATGCTCTTCAGTTGCTGGTTGGGCTTGATAATTATGTTGTTATTGATCGTGCCCACAGGCTGGTTTCATTTCAGAAAAATGGGGGCGGTGTATGAAGGAATGGTGTATGCGGATTATTTTTGTGGCTTTCCTGGCTATTGCAACGGTGATTCTTTGCTTATTTATGACGGGGTGTGCACAACGTTATGAGAGTGGTCATGATCAGCTTTTCGAACTGTCAGAACGCCATATCATTTACCGGGATCTGACTGTTCCGGCATCGATGAGCAATTTGCCGGAGAAGCAGCAGATAAGCGTACCGGGGATTGAGCCGTGAACGTCCGGTTAATTTTCATGCTGGCGTTTCTGATATCTGGCGGTATCAGCGCATCAACGGATGAAGAAATTCTACTGGCGTCGATAACCGCGCAAGGAGTTACCAGCTTTACCGATGAATCACCTTCTTCGGAATGGATTACAGCGATGCAGGGACGTTGGGGTAGTACAACTGATATGAAGGATATGCGTAGTTTGCGCGAGATAAGAGAAGCGGTGATTGCTGAAATTAATGCCGTATCAGAGCCGGTGGTGGAGAAAACAGGGCCAGAAAACAAAGAATCGACCACAGGAATAAAAATATCTGAAAAAATACAGGCGATAATCAATAAATACGCAGAAAAATATCAAATTAGTGAAACTTTGTTGAAAGCGTTAATTAAAACGGAGTCTGGATTTAATCCAAACGCTGTCAGCAGAAAAGGTGCAAAGGGACTGATGCAGTTAATGCCTGTACATACCAAAAGGCATGATGCTGATCCCTTTGATGTTGAAACCAATGTGAAAATTGGTACAGGGCATCTTTCATATCTTCTCGATAAATACGGGGATTTACGGCTTGCTCTGGCTGCATATAACGCTGGGGAAGGTGCTGTTGATAAATATGGCGGTATCCCTCCTTATAAGGAAACACAACAGTATGTAAATAAGATCATGGCAATGTTAGGAGGTTAAATATGACAAAAATAAAGATACTGATACTTGCAGCTTTTGTCTCATTTGGAACCGTGCATAGCGCCAGCGCGGAAAATGGAAGTGATGCTCTGTCACTGACAGGAGAATTTCTTGAGCAACCTGTTAACAGTAGTGATCCATGTACTGTTTTTCTCTGTATGGCTGGAATGCTTAAGGGGGAATCGCCTGGTGAATGTAGTGGGGCAAAGAAAAAATTTTTCAGCATTATCAAAAGGAAGCATGGCAGTTTTCATCCAGGAAGAACATTTAATGCCCGGAAAGCGTTTCTTGGTGATTGTCCGTCAGCACCTGGAGATATTGTAGGCAAGATACTTGATAAATACGGAAAATTACGCTGGTAACAGAAGGGGTAAACAGTGGCAAGAAAAGGTGTAAATGAAGTCACCCTGGTTGGTTTTGTTGGTAATGCTCCGGTGATATCTCAGGCCAGTAGCGGGGATAAGATCGCGGTTATTTCCGTTGCAACAACTGAAACATGGACGGACAGAAAGACAGGTGCTGAAAAAGAGAAAACCGAGTGGCATCGAGTTGTTATTTTCGGAAAAACAGCCGAGATAACGGAACAATATGTAAAAAAAGGCACATTGCTGTACATTCGCGGGAAACTGCAAACCCGTAAGTGGCTGGACCGAGACAATATAGAGCGTTACAGCACGGAAATTATTGTTAATCCGGCAGGGGGAGAAATGCAGATGCTGGGGAGTCGCCAGGATAAAGTAACCGGAGGAAAAGCCGGAAACGACATTCCTGAAAATGGCGCTGGCAGTACGGACAAGCAGCAAAGCAATGAAACCGACTAACGCGCCTTCGGCTTGTTCAACCCCGGAGTCACTCAGAAGCAAGTTCCGAGTGACCCCGGCGTTTTTGGTTTTTACTACGGGGATGATAATACCCATGAGGTTGATACTTGGCAGAGTCAGCTTGTGGGCATTATCAGGGGACTATAAAAGCCCATTTAAATTGTATTTAAATCATCCGGTAACGGCAAGAAAAATAATGTGTCATTCAGGCATAAGTGCAGGGCCATATGATTAGTCCGGCAATTGATTATTTTGCGGCAAACTTGCCATACCGACCTTATCACGCGAATGAATTGCTCTATGGGCTTCGTATCGATAAGGCAGCTAAAGCAGTGCTGGCGCGTTATATACAGCATAATCCGCCTCATGCAATGTACTGGCTTGTTTTTGACGTTGACAGGCCAATTGCGGCGATTGACTGGAATGATCTTAATGCGCCCACACCTAATTTTACGGTCAAAAATCCGGTTAATGGTCATGCACACCTGTTTTATGGGTTAAAAACGGCGGTTCGTGTTGCCAAAGACGGTAGCATTAAGGCGATCGAGTTTGCTGCTGCGGTAGAGCGAGGATTACGTGACAAACTTAAATCAGATACCGGCTATGCAGGGCTGATTTGTAAAAATCCTCTCCATACATACTGGCAGGTTGTTGAATGGCGTGGAGAACTTTATGAGTTAGCTGAACTGGCTGATTATGTTGATTTGTACGCGCCAACAGCGGCTAACGATGAACAGGCATTCGATATCGACTTTAGTTATGGGCTTGGGCGAAATTGTTGGCTCTTCAATCTGACCCGTATCTGGTCATATACAGCAATCCGGCAGGGCTGGCCTGATTTCCCGCAATGGAAAGAAGCGGTGATTCAGCGTGTCGAAATGTATAACGTGCAGTTAAGCGTGCCTTTGTCTCACAAAGAATGTGTATGCATTGGCTCCAGCATCGCCAAATGGACGCATAAACGCTTCACTGAAGCTGGATTTGAGCAATATGTGGCTGATACTCATACATCAGAAATTCAGGCTCGTAGAGGGCGTAAGAATCGCTCAGAAGTGCAGGCTGCTAAGGGGCGTAAAGGTGGGAAAATATCTAAAAGAGGGATTGTTGAGGATTCTGCGCGGAGTTTGAAACCGTGGGTAGAGTTAGGGATTAGTCGGGCAACCTATTATCGACGTAGGGCAAATGAGACCAAATAAACAACCTATATCAGATAACAGCACCGGATCTTGATCCTTGCAGACAGATCCTTTGCCTTTAATAATCTTCCGATTTTCAGGTATTGAGTCTTTTATGAGTGAGATGATAGCGCCCGCCGCAGCCCCAGCGACCGAACCGCCAGGTGAGCGAGTGGGCGAGGAGGCGCAAGGGAGGCAGAGGTTGATGTTTGCACTTACGCTCGATGTTTGAGCAGCGCAAGAAGACAAATGGAGAGTATGATGATGGTCTGTATACTTGTTGTGTCAAATAACGGTCGGGAAGAGTTGATTGATTTTAATCCCGATCATGATTTAGCGCACATTATCAAATCATACCGGACACCAGAAAACAGGATGGTATGTATTATCCAGGATGGTAAGCGCATTCTTCGTTGGGATCGCAGTTATGCTTCCCGTGCAAAAAATCACTGGCGTAAGGTAGATCCAGACAGTTTTGAGATTTTAGGGTCTGTTGAATATCTCCGCTATGTTGGTCAGGGTTAGTTGGGGCGTTGAAAACGGAAAATACCCCACGCTAAGACTGTTTTTTAACCAGGCTATGATAATGCTATCTTTGACGGATGATGGTCATTGCTCTTTTGTTAATGCTAACGGACGCGTACATTAGCATTAACTTTTGTGTTATGTTGCACGTGAATTTTTGAGTTTTAATATTTATATAATGTTATGAATATTAAAGATAAATGATGAACATGCTTTGTGATGGCTTTTGGCGCATAGATTGATCTTAAGATCTGCGCATGTTATTTTTATGCGGTTTTGACGAATTTATAAGGGTGGGACGTTCCCGTAACAGCGTCCAGGGGAGGGGGTAGCGAATTTATAGCCCCCAGAATGCAATAACCCCCTGAAATCTATCAATATTTCTCGCGCTTTTGCCGGGCCTTGAAATATTGACAGATATTCAGGGGGTACCAAAGCAGGCTTTTGCCTGTAAGGGATTATAGCAAATGCATTTTTCAATACAAGACTACTGCCCGGCAATAAGTGCGGGCGGTGGTGGCTGAAAAGAACAACTCCTTAATCCCCCGCATATCGCCGTCAGGGGTGGCAAAACAAAGTCCATGCTATAACGTTGTGTCGCGTAAGCGACGCCGTTTCCTCAATCGCTGGATTAAATCACTGGCGACGGTCGCAGGGCGTGTCAAAATCAAAAATGAACTCTGCCGCCGTATCCGGCATAACCGATATTGGGTTAATGAGGCTAACAAGTTTGGCATAGAGGCACTTTGCGAACTGATGTTAGCTATCCTGGATGATCTCGATTTACGCTCCTGGGAAACCAGGCATAACCTCGAAACACTGGCAGAACGTGCCGGACTGGTGACACGCAGTGACGCGGGGCGTAAATCTATTTCCCGTGCCAGTAGGGGATGTGATCGCCTGGTCTGGTTGAATGCGATCATTACAGATAAAGCGCCGTTTAACCCCTATGATGCACGGTGTGCCTGTAAACACATTGAAGTAACCGAAGACTTCTTTGCCATACTCGGCATTCCGTTAAAACTGGTTTATCGGGAACGTGCTAGGCTGTTAAAGGCAGATCCTAATGAAATGATTTACTCCGGTGATGCCAGACTGATAGCTATCAGAGTCCAGAACTGGACACGGAAAGCGGCAGCCGGATTAGCCCGGATGAAAGCGAAACGCGACGCAGCTCGACAACGCAAAAAAGAATATTACGCTCACCCACCTACCCCTATTCCGCTCTGATACAGGCTAACTTACCGCCTTATGGGGCGGTGTATCGCCACGTCCATAATAAAAAACTGTACAAAAAATAGTCTTGGCGTGGGTTATTTTCCGTTTTCCATGCACAGAAAAGAGCAGGTATAAGCTGTATCATTGGGTAAACAATGCACAGGTTGTGGATAATCATACTTAAAGTGCAAACGATATGCCGCAATTACTCTTTTGCTTCTCTTTTAGTTACTTACGTACTAAAAGAGAAGCAAAAAAGAAAAACATTACTGTTATCCCCTTTAACAAGTGAATAACCTAAAAACATCGGCGCAAGCGCCTCGAAAGTAGCACCCCTCGCAAGCTCGGGGCATTAGAAACAACAGTATCCCATCATCACAATCGAACTATTATTCACCTGTCTTTGCTGTAACATCGACGGTCTACGACCACCTACCACCTGAATAGCTGTAGGTTCCGTGCGGTCAGGCTTAGCAGGGGGCTGACGCGGTTCCTGGCGACATGAAACTCCCTGGTTAGGGGTATCGGCGCGACCTGGCATCTGTGACTCTATGAAGCCATTTTTCGCGCCTTCCATGCCGCTAAAGCGGCATATTCCATAAGAATTTACATGCGCGTATACTTTATAATCAGTATCAACGAAAGTTGCTTGTCCAAATCAGAGGCAACAATCGCATCAAATAACTTGCGTAGGTGATAATTATGGAGACTTTCGATACTGATAAATTTCGCTCAGAACTGGATCTTTTATCAAAAAGGATCATGCCTGGTTGTGGTCTTGTTTTTGAGCTATATCAACGTCGTTTGAGCGCTGCGATTGATGAATTTGTCGCCAGATTGCCGAAAGAACAACATGCTCAGGCGTTTGAATTGGCTCGCCAGGAGTTTGATTATCTTTCTGCAGAAGAGATTGCAGATGAAATACGCCGAGACGCAGAAAAAGGCTATTGTTGCCACGGCTTTGATCGCGATTGCTGCCCTCTTGGTTGTGGTGATTTAGATGATTATTAATTTAAAGGGATAAATATATTTACATACTGAAAATATAGGCTGATTTTTTCTGGTAAAGAGGAAAAATGATGGTTAATTCAAAAAAAATTGTGATGATTGCGTTAAGTTCATTATTGTTGGCAGGGTGTGACTCATCGAAGGATGCCAATAAAGCAAACTTTTAAAAAGCGATTAATACGAAACTTGAGAAGGAATGCATTACAATCAGTCCTCTTGGGCGGTTTGATAGTAAGCCTTATCCAGTTCAATTATCTGTCGCCCAAACTAATCGATATACATCTCAGGAACGGGCAGACGAAATAAATACCAAAGAGTTTGCCATGTTTGATGCACTGGTTAAAGCTGGTTTATTGACAGTAAAAGATACCCTGGTTGATGAAACTATCGGATTTTCTAAAACAGGTAAAAAAGTGCCTGGGCGTGAATATGCTCTGACAGAGAATGGAAAAAAATATCTGAAATCTCCAGAGCGCCCTGATTTCTGTATTGGTCATTATAAGGTTGATGAGATCATTGATTTTACTGAACCTGGTGATGCGATGGGAATGAAAATCACAAGGGTCAATTACACATTCAGTCCTACGAATATTGCTGAATGGGCAAAGAGCGATGATATTCAGGCAGCATTTCCACTTCTTAAGTTTAATTTGAAAGAGAAACAGAAAAACCGTCTATCTCTGGTTTTGAAAAATGATGGATGGTCCGCTGAACGATAGGTAGATAAATGACGTTGCTACGTGATCTCCCTCTTTTGCTGATTTCACGTAGCACTCTCACTCTGCCGCTACTTCTCGTTATTCTGAACAGATGATTGAAAAATATGGAGAATCAAATAATCCCTTGATTTTATAATCCTATGATTATAAGATTGTTGTGTATGAGTGTTTGGATAGAGAATTATTGTAATCAAGAGGGAGATATTATTTATGAATAATTTACGTGATAAAAAATCAAATCCTGTTATTACATTAATTGTTGTTGTTATTTCTTTATTCCTCCTTCCTGCAATCGTCGCGGGACTAGGAACTATGGGAGTGATTTACATTGATGGTCTGCGAGAATTACCGTCTTTTTGTATAAAGGCAATAAGTGTAGCAATCTGGATGCTTGTAGTTGCATACCTGATGTGTCGTATCATGAAAGCTAAGAAAGATTTTATTCGCTTACCTGCAAAACTGACGCTTATTGGAGCAGTTCTCTTGCCTCTGATAAGCAGTTTTACTAATGTAGTGACTACTATGTCATCTCCAGATGTTTCCACCAGAACAGACTTTCATGCAGCACTTATAAAAGGTCTGGACACAATGGAAAGTGAATTTATGTTTATAGTACCTGCTTTATTATGTGCAATAGCTTCCATTATGCTGGCTGTTGGAATGATAAATATTTTACGTAATCGTTATATGGGGCGCTAATCTGATGTGCGGTGATTGTGAGGTTGATTTGATTATAGAAGGGAATTAATGTGGAACTGATAACAGATAATTTTTATGAGTGGGTGGTGGTGTCTCTCGCTATTTTGAATTTTATCGTTATATTGAAATATAACGATAAAATAACTTTGTTGTTAACGACGATGATTAGCCTACTTCTTGCTTCAATTATATTTGTCAGATAAACGACTTAATAGCTACAGGGGGGGGGCAAGCCGGAAACCTGGATTTTTCCGCGATCAGTAAGGGGTCGGTTAGGGAAACGTACAATATTGTACGTTTCCCTAACGCAGCCCTACAGGAACAGGCACGGCTGAAAATCTGACCGCCTGGCCTGCATACCGCAATCATTTGCGTTATCCAGACGTATCTCCGCCACGTGTTGGGGCAGTATGTTAATGCTAATGTATGCGTACATTAGCATTAACATACTGCCCCAACACGTGATTTCCGTGAGGGAGAAATCGCTTAGCGGGTGTTATCGCAGAAATTCCCACGGAACCCCTATAAGAATAACAAAAGGATATAATCCCTTGATTTTGTAATCATATGATTATATGATTGTTTTGGGCGTGAATTTTTCAGGAGGGAGTTATGAGCCAGTATCGTTTAACAGGAAAATCAGCATCGCGTAGTTATGAACTTCTGGTTGGCTGGGATACCCCGCTTTCCAGGTTTTTTCTTGTTATTGAGCCAGAACTTGACGAGCCGGTATATTCGAATATTTATGAGAAAGATCCATCATCTTTGACGCTTGAGTTTTTTCAGTCAGTTCTTGAACGTTACGGGATAGAGAATGTATCTCTGCTGCCTGGTCATGAGTCAGGTTTGTATGAGAAATTGTATGATGATAGAAGAAATAATAACTAGCGGTTTTTAATGGAATATGCAGGAATATTGCGATGAAAATAAAACTAGGGTCAGGTTCGGTATCTGTAAATGGTGTTGTGTATGAAGGAAAGGGGAAAATTATTTCCATATTAAATAATGAAGTCATTATTGATGGTGTCGTTCATGGGAAAGCCGTAGCTCTTCCTGAAATTACTGTTATTGTTAATGGTCATGTTGATTCATTACATACCGAGTTGGGAAATATAATCATTAATGGTAATGCAGGTATGGTTAAAACTGCATCGGGGGATGTTTCTTGTGAAAATGTTTCAGGAAATGTTGAGTCTATGAGTGGTAATGTTAATTGTAAAAATGTTTATGGTGGAGTTAAAACATTATCTGGAAACATATATAAAGAATGAGTACATTAAAACCCCGTACAATATATTGTACGGGGGTAGTACAGAAGAGGTATTGGGTTGCTACATTTCCAGGTTATATGCAGAAACCATTTTCATTTTATCAGGTATTTATTTTTTCTTAATGAGATAGTTCACAAAATCATCAATCCAGGGACTGTTTTTCGTTATCTGCCGTATCTGCGTACCCCTGATTTTTTGGTATACAATCACTTGATTCGATAATCATAAAATCAAGTGATTTTATGATTGCATAATTCTATGAGTATGAGATTATTAGAATGTTTGGCAGAGGTACTATGTGAACAAAGGGGAGGGGCAAATGCCTAAAGTTATAGCATTTTTAAATGGTAAGGGGGGGGTGTCTAAGACAACCTCGGCAGTCAATATTGCTACTGCTCTTGCTCGTAAGGGATACAAAGTTGTCGTTGTGGATACCGATCCTCAGGGAAGTGTTAGTAACTGGTATGATGACAGTAAGTGTGTTTTTGATGTAGCAGAAGCTACGACAGAAAAAGAAATTTACCGTTTGCGGAAGGCGCTTCCTTTGCACGATTTTATCATTATTGATGGTGCTGCGGCGATTTCGGCGATATCGGCAGCTGCTGTTATGGTTTCTGATCTTGTTATTATCCCAGTTACTCCTTCGCCGCTTGATTTTGCTGCATGTGGCGCGATATTGGCAGTGATAGAAGCTCGGCAGGATTTACGCCCGGTGATTGCTCGCTTTTTGATTACTAAAAAAGTACAGCAAACGCATATGCTATCTTTGCTGAAAGAATCTATTGCAGAAACAAGCATACCAGCATTAAAAACAGGAACGTCGTACAGGCAGTCATATATAAAGTCTATGCTAGATGGTGGTACTATATTTGATACAAAAGATAGTGCTGCTAAAGGTGAAATATCAGTCATTACAGAAGAAATACTTGGACTATTAAAATGAGTAAAATGAAACTTGGGAATCATAAGGCAACAAACACCGCTCTGGATGCACTAAAGAAACCTGCTGGAGCAACCAGGAAATTACAAATGAATATTCCAGAAGAGTTACACCTTGCATTTAAGTTAGCTTGTGTGGAAGATGGTGTCGATATGACACAGGTAAATATAGAACTAATTCAAAACTGGTTGAAGAGTCGTAACTTATAGTTTTTGTTATGATGCATATGGAGGATTTATGGAGTATACACCAATAGCGTTAAGTCCCGGAGCTATGTTGCATAAAGGGAAATTCATTGGTTATGTCATGAAGATCAGATTTTCCGAGTGTTCTGGAGATCATCTTTTTTATTTGAGATATGATATGGTTGTTGAACTTGCAAGAGCATTAGCAAGAAAAACACACCAGATGTATCTTAAAGGGACTTTTAGTACAGATGAAAGTAGTCAGGCTACGTTAGAAATGGAAAAGGATTATAAGCAGCATGATATTCATTTAACAAGTGATGAAATATCGTCACCATCTGTAAATAACTTTGTTGCATTGTTAGATTATAATGTAAGGGATGCATCATTATTATTATCACTAATCAAAAATGATAATTCTAAAATTGATATTAGTATACCAGAAGCAGCGGTGGAAATATTTACAGGTTATATGATGAATACTGTTATTAAGGCAGGGGGAGAAGCTTTATCTGAAAAACTTATATCAGATATTGGAGTTTAATTATTGCTGCCAGGTAAACGCGAACGCTCAGAAAAGGGGCTTTTCGCCCCTTTTGAACCAAATCTTAAAGGCCACTCGCTTTCCGGTAGGGGGCAACATCCAGGCTTAACCTTCCGTCCTCCACAACATCAGGCCATGGAGGATTTCAACCCTTTATAGACGAAGTGAAGTCAGACCACTGTTCAATCCTGAATGCTCTGATATCCCTGACTGAATTTGGGAACCATTCAAGAGCTTTTAATGCGTTCATAGCCTGAAAAAGGTTTGCCATATTTTCATCGCTATTTGTGTACAGGCTTCCCTGGATTCGCTCAAATCCGTACCTTTTAAGGGTCGAACTTATATCGTTGTAAGCCTGTGACACGCCTTTCGGATGGTGTTTTTCTGTATCTGCAACGGTTAAATCAAATGATATTGCGTACATAACTTACTCTGCATCAGGATCTTGTAATAGTTTTGAAAGTTTGTACAACTCTTTCTCACCTGTCTGAACCAGTATAATGTTGACAAGAATATCACCATCGGGTAGTTCTTGGGCTGGCTCTCCTACCTCGTAAGGAATACCAAGCTGCCCGAATGTCTTAATCGTACCTGTTGGAATCTGCACTGTATTCATTGTTTTCGCTCCGATTTCCAGCCTCATCTTATCAGCCATAGCTTTGATAATAGCCTGACTGTCAGGTGACTGGGCCGCAATTACTTCTTCTAATGTTCTCATCTGTTGATGCCCAATTTTTTACAGGTGGAAAGCCATACGCTTGCCTGTAGGCAATGTCACGTCCAGGCTTAACTCGCCGCCCAAAGCTTTTACATAACGTTTAAGCGTCGATATTCTCGGATCGTTGTCAGTTTGCTCCATCCTGGCAACTGATGGTTGTTTTACTCCCATCATTGTAGCCAGTTCGGTTTGGGATATGTTCAGTTCATCACGTAAAGCACTAAGTGCGAGCTGAATGCTGGCTTTTTCAACTCGCTCGGCTACGTGCGCCTGCATTTCAGGACTCTCTTTAGCCAGTAGTTCTCTGTAGGTAGCCATGTTATTTCTCCAGTTTTGCAAGATGTTCACGGTATTCATTATATACTGCATTATAACGAATACACTATAATTTCCAGAAGAACAGGGCTATTTAACATAATGGACGTTATCAGCACCACCGGATCACAGTTCGTTGTCAGATCTGAAAAATCCGCTCAAAAGATCATGTTTTCCTGGGCGTTTTTCGTCGTTTTTTATGTTGCTTATTTGTTAATAAAATCTCGTTTCTTGTTTTGGCTGAATTTGGATGTGAAAGCCTTATATTTGCAAGTTATCCGGTGAAGGGAGGTAGCCGAGACTGGGGATTGATTGTTTTGTACAAGTTCTAATGCATAATGTGTACATATAGTAGCGTTAGCATAGGGCGTAGTATGCACCAAGAGCAGGATATAGCAGATGCACTTCATGAATCCCTAGCCTATTTCAATCGATATTGTCGCTATTCGCTAAAAAGGCTTGCTGCGGATTATCAGGAAGAGATTGATAACTACCAGGATGATGTATGGGAGGCTCCGCAGCGCGCAGCGCGGTTAAGTGCAGCGGTAAAAAACTATAAAACCTCACGGATGATTGAGTTTATTTTTTATATGGCTATAAAGCTCAATCTTGATTTAACCCCGCTGGTTGTTAAGCGTTTATGTTCTTGTCTTTTTCAGCGTACTGGTAGCCAGGAGCTTATTGTTGAGATTTTTGGAAAAAAGCAGCGTGTAAATCGTAGTGCTGATAATACAATGGAACGAATCAATGACGTGACTGAACGTTATCGTAAATCGGCCACAAGACATTGGCGTAAAACATTATCAGATATAGAAAAAGTTAAAAAAGGCTATCAGAAAGAAATACGTGCACGGAGAAAAAAGAAAAGCGGTAAATGAAGTGAACTCACTCACTACAAAGGTTGTGGGGGGAGAGTGGATATCTTTTAATCATTAGTGTATCTTTTTTCTGTCTGCGGGATAGGGAAGGGCAGACTGTAACCTATCATTAACCAATTCTCTGTCGAGGCAACGTTACGTTGCCTCTGGCAGCGTAACGTGATCCTCATGTTTGAGGTAAACGTTATGAAAGACAATCAAAACCAATCACTCCAGGTAGGTGACGCAACTATTCGTATTGGTGACATTTTTCATACCCATTGGGGCTATGAGCAAACTAATATCGAGTTTTATCAAGTTGTTTCACTACATGGAAAGAAAACAGTAGGGCTTCGGGAGATTGCTAGGGAAGTCGTAGAGCACACCAGTTGGTGTAGTGCAGAGATTCGCCCTGTACCTGATAAGTTTATTGATGAAGCCATCCATAAACGCCGGGTTATCGCAAAATGGGGGTCTGTCCTTGTACGGTTCAGTGATGTAACCAATGCATGGCGAACTTCACCAGAAGCTTTACACCATTGTTCCTGGGGATACTAAACGTTGTGAGAAGGCGCAGTTGCGCCTTCTTCTTTATGCGTGATAGATTGGTTCTGTCAGATGATGCAGCATCAATTTTGATGTTCTGACGTTTCAGCATCAAAGAACATTCACACAACTGTCGAAGCAACGTTACGTTGCTTCGGCAGCGTAACGCAGCTTCTGAATACAGGAGTCTGGTTATGACTAGTGTTATAAACAATTTATCATCGTTAAACCTGATCCCTTGCAGATCTCCATTTGATTCTGTAATGGGAGAACGATGCTATCAGTCGATTGTTTCTGTTGATACGTTCACTGATTTCATTGTTAAGGCTCAAGCTGATGGTATGCTGAATGAATGCAATCTTCGCGAAAATGATAGGTATGCTCGATTATTGAGAACATATCTTTTCAGGAGTATGGCAGTTATTCATGCTGTAATTGATCTACGAGCAGGTATTGTTCATTTGATTGTATACTCGCTCGTGACAAATGAGATTACGGAGTTTGAAGCCGAATATTTCATTTGTCAGATTCGTCAGAATCTAGACCGTTATTGATCTGATTCTGAACTGTAAGGGAATGCTATTGCATTCCCTTTTTTTCTATCAGTGTTGAAAGTTTTTCGCTGTATTCTTTTCGATTATGATGTAATTTTAGCCTAACGTTAGAAAACTTTTTAAGAACAACTCTTCTATTGCTATAGAAGTCCTTTTTTGATATTTCACCACAAAGATAAAGAATCCGTTGTTGCTTAATGATGTTATCTGTAAGGGTGATAAGGGATATCATCATCATAACAACAGGCGATATAAGAACAGGTATTTTTATTTTTTTGTTTTCATTATTTATATGGTTGTATATATCTTTATAATTTGGTATTTCTGAAACAGTATGTTTTAAGTGTTCGTAATGCGACGAAAACTCATCTTTTTGAATACGGATAATTTCTTCTGCTTTTGGCAATAATGATTTTGCAACTATATGTTTTATATAGTGCTCTTTGTTTTTATAACGTTTTAGATTGCTTGATGTAAAAAGAATTTCAAGATATTTAATTGTATTAATCGCATCGGTAACATGATGCTTGTGAATAAGTTTTTCACTATGTAATTTGTTGTCAATTTCTCCAATAAGAAATTGATCATTTATTCTTAAATTAAGTTGTTTTCTCTCCATCATATATACCCACCTTTTTCTTCAACTAGTGTCAGTTTATCAGTCGATGCGATTTTGTTACCACTCATAAAAAACATACTGACCCATAAGTACAAATCTGATTCATGGTAAAATCCTTCGTGTTTTTTTAGTTTGCTTAAAGTGCTATAATGTTCATCCTTATTTTTTGCATAATAAAGTTTGACAATAAGGTAACACTCTTCCTGCGTTCCCTTTGATAAACACCAATCGAATACTCCATCCCATGAGATATTTTCTAGGCTAAAAAAGTTCTGTTTTCTTAATTTCTGGCGTTGTCTGTTTAAAAGAATGCTTTGTTGAGTATCGTTGTATTGCTGGGCACCAAGAACAGGATCTTCACAGCGAACGCCACGAACAGGGCGTTTGTCAAATGACAGTTCCCATAGGTTAATATCTGGTATGAACTCGTAATCTTCCGGTTTCGCCAGACGGAACATAACGCTATCCTTTGTCTGTTGTGTGTTCGGTAGTTCTGGTTTACCGTAAAACAAAAATTTTTTCAACAAAGGTGTTTAATATGAGCGATAAGATCCAAGAAATCACACAAAAAATTGAGAAATTGCAGATAAAATTGAGCAAAATTGAAGAGGAAAAAAACAAGATTCAATCAAAGCTGGTTAAGTTAGAAGAAGAGAAAAAATCAATACAGCGCAAGCTGATTCTACAGGAGAAAAGAGAAGAGCTTGAAATGCTTTTAGACAAAGAAAGTTTTGATATTTTATTCAATAAATGAGCATGATTTTTGGGAGAATTGCCCTCTGATTATCAGAGGGCAATTTGTCATTGGTAGTGCCTATTACCGTTAGTTATGATCGCGAAAAACGCGATGATTGTTCATTACAATGCCCTATCGTTAGACAGGACATGTGAGCGTTTTATCAACAACGTAAGCAGAATTTTTTGCAGAAATGATCCTGCATCAATACTGAAAATCGTTGTTGTCTTACATGTGTTAAACATGATTTTTTAGTCAATTTCATAACAAAATATACCTACGTTTTTTTGGGAAGTCCTCTTACTGAACCAACAGAAAGAGGACGAAAAAGAGGAAACATGAATGTTTCCTCTGCCATGTTACTACCGTGAATTTTCAGCTACTTATCTGTACTGGTTGCCTCCAGTATTTTCAGATTCATCTACAGACTTCGGCTATATCGTCTGTAGATTTTTGCGCCTACTCGTCCACTCTCCCACACTCAGGAATGTAATTTCGGTGCCACCCGAAATTTTCCAGAGTGCTTCCCACGTTAGCTGATCTTGTCGGGATAACCCGCCACTGGCTCAGACAAACTACTAGGCTACGCCTTACCATTTCTGGCTTTCAGGGGGCCGAGATTCCAAAGCACCTCCCTTACTCATAATTTGCCGTCAACACCATAGCCAGACACTTAAGTCATGGCTGGTTATCACTTACCCGAATGCGACCTCTTCGGACGCAATTACAGGCTTGAGCTTTACAGCGATCTGCAAAGGTTGCCCCTCACAGTACCGACGTTTCCAGGTTTCCCCTCAACGCCCTGACACCTCACGATGCCCTCAGCAGCCCACCTGTCGGGAATATGTTGTACCTTCTCAAGCACCCCATATTCGGGATTTTCACCCGTTCAAGATCAACAGGGATCACGTAGTCACCTACGTTCCCGTTTCCGTGTCGCCCAGTCTCACGTTTTGGCGTGGATTGGGTCGGACAGGGGAGTTTCACCCCCGAACGCCCTTCGTAGCCGTACCAGCCCAATTACAGGCATACGGCTTCGGCAGTAACTGTTATCAGGGTTGGCAGTCCTGATAACTCACCTTCGTTTGGCAGACGAAGGCTTTTGGCTTTTTTCGTCTTTCGACTTCCCAAAAATGCGTCGAGAGTTGGCAGCTCGCAACGCACGTTTTGTTACGTAAGCGATGCTTGATAGTCCGGCGCCCGAAAGGCTCGCATCGAGCCGGACATCAGTATAATATTTAACCTGTAAGCGCAGCGCAAGGAATCTCTTTATAAGGTATTCCCATATGTTGACTTCTCTTATGTAGCGGTTACTACATAGCTTTTATGAGGATTTCGATGATTTACCGTTTTAAAACCGATTTTATGCGTCAGATAGCCATGCTGTTTTCGCTGGGATATACAAGGTGGTTTGGTGGCGAAATTCCTCTAAACCCTCACTATAAATTCGTGTCACTAAAAGCACGTTTTGATGAACTCTATGCTATCAATGCAACAGCACAACAACGTTTCAGGAGAAGAGAAAAAGGAGTAGCAAACTGCAAATTTCTTGTCTGGTTTGATGAAAAAAATGCAACTCTTTTATGGGTGTTACTTGCAACAGAAGGGGATGTATACAATGAAGAGAAATTTTATGATGGTATGAATAAAAAAACTCGTATTTCTGTTTCAGGTTATGAACTAAAAACAGTTCCACATCGAGGTAGAAAACCTAGCGTTTCATGGGCTATGAAGAAAGAAACTTATGAAAAGTGGCATGCGGATATAAAGAAGTCGATAAGAACAAGAAATGATGAGAATATAGAAAAATTATGGTATTCACTCAGGAGGGTGGCAGGGTTTAGTGAGTTACGTAGACAGGTATTTAAGTTACAGAGATATGCAATGACAGAGTGGAAACGATCCAGAAGAGGTGAATATCCTTATGAGAAGATTTTTGTTGGATGGTTAGGACGATTTAAACAAAGTGAAACCATCACAGATGAAGAGCTTTTGTTAATAGCGAAGTCAAAAAAAAGCTGATATCTTTTAGTTTTATCAACATAGCGTGAGGTGCTTATGCAAGCAAATGATGAGTTTCTTCGCTTGGTTTTTGAAAACATATGGCCCTGGTGGACATATGCCTGGGTTTTAGTTTTTTCTTTGTTATGTGTGTTTACATTTTCGGGTCATGCAGAAAAAAGTGGTGACAAGAGTACTCTGCGTTTCATTATTGAAGCAGCCAGGAAGAAATTACTTGTTGCATGGATTTTATGTACTCTTTTGTTCTTTCTCTTTGTGTACATAATAGCGTGGAAACACTTTGGGGAAGATTCACATAAAGCATCACTTTATATGGAGTTATTGTATGAGCGGATTGGTGACAAATCTTTCTCATTTGGTGATTATTGTGGTATAGCATTTGTGCTACTTTTTCCCTATGCCTGTCAGATAATTAATCGCCGTCTTATAAGACCAAAACTATCATCATGGCTTCGTCGTTTTCGTGTGTCTCAGACCTCGGATACTATGAGTGATATTCGTGTTGAGAAAGGTAAATATTCGCCTAAAAACTTCAATCCTTTAGATTATTATAAGGATGGTCATTTCTTTTTAGGATTAGATGAAAATGATAAAGCAATCTACGTTACAGATGACTATTTGTCTAAAGTAAATATTAAAATTTTAGGCGCAACGCAAACGGGTAAAGGCGTTATTCAGGGGGTTATTGCAGACCAGGCAATATTGAAAAATTGGGGTTTGTGGTTCTGGGATCAGAAACCAGATAAATTTATTTACTCGATTATGAAACAACGTTGTGAGTCAGAGGGGCGAGAAATATATGAAGTTGATTTGAATGGTGAAGGTATAGGTGATTATGCGCCATTTAAGAATGGTACAAAACGTGAAATTTTGGATAGGTTTTTTAATGCGTTTTCTCTTGAGACTGGCGGGACTGATGCAGACTATTACAAAAATAATGCACAGGAGGTTATGTACTATATATATACTTTTTGGGACCGTTCGTTAAACGATTTACAAAAATTGTTGTCTGGTAGTGATGATAGAATACCGGAGGAAAAACAGGAATGGATAGCTAAAAATGGAGCTAATATTCGAACGCAGCTTAATAAATGGTTAGAGCTTCCTTGTCTATCTCCCGCTGATGGTCAGGGATTAAATGTAACTGAACTGGTTAAGTCAGGTGCGGTTATTTATGTAAAAGGTAGCACAAAAGATAAGGTTGTCAGGGCTGTCTTAAAATCAATGTTGCGTGAGTGGTCTGCGGCTGTTATTCGTGAACAACCAAAAAATCATGTGTTGGGGATAATTGATGAGGCCCGTTTTGTTATCTCATCAGAGGTTGCTGATAGTCTGGCAACTATATTATCCTCAAATGCAAGTTTGTCTATTGCATATCAAGAGAGAGATGACCTTTTAAATATACCGGATGAAAAACCGCAGATTGCTCAGTCAATAAAAAAAGGGACGGAAACAAATACCAATTTGACACTTGTTTATCGTTGTAATGACGAGACGGCTGAATGGGTTGCCAAAAATTCTGGTACAACTGCGAAGAGTCTGACAAAACTTGAAGAAGTCGAAACTGACGGTTATGGCGCGGAAACATGGAAGGGACGACGAATGATTGGACAGGAAGAGGATTACTATATACCAGTAAATACGGTTCTTGCAGTTGAAGAACGAGTTGGTATTATGCAGACTATGTTTGAACTCAGTCGGGTTTTATTTACATGCTGGGTTCCTGTTCAACGTTTTTATACACTTCCGGCCCGCCCTCAAACGGAGCAGGATAATGTTCAGGATTGTATAAAGAATGATGGTTCAATATCTCCGAGTGATGAGGATTACTTTAATCCTGACATGATTAGTGATGAAGAGCTAGCAATGATAAATAAAACAGTATCGTCAGACAGTAAATAAAATAAATCTGGCATCTAGCTGATGCCAGATTTTTTAGTTAATAAGATGGTGTACATATGGATAAAAAGACAAAAACATATCCTTTTGGTGAAATTGAGTTTTTTGACCACTTAGAGGAACATGCATGGGACCAGATTCATGATGGTATGCTACCAATTATGGATTTGTATCTTGATCCGACAGTAACCGATATATTTATAAACAGGTATGACAATATATATACATCTGTTAATGGCAAGTATGTAAAGACCGACAGTTCCTTTTCCAGTGAACGGGCACTTAAAGCCTGGATTGATCAAATCGCAACGGTGTTGAGGCAGCCATTTTCAACGTCAGGAAACTATAAATATGGTGATGTCATTGAGCCTGTACTTGATGCCCGATTTCCCGATGGTTCCCGGTTGATGTGTACAGACCCGGTGATTTCACCGCAGGGTTCTACGGTAAGTCTTCGTAAAGTACCTAAGCAAATACTGGAAGAAAAAGATTTTATAAATTCCGGTATGTTGACGAGAGATATTCTTGATTATCTCATTAGTGTTATACAAAAACGGAAAAATTTTATTGTTGCTGGTAATACTGGTTCTGGCAAAACATCACTTTTACGCTTGCTCGCCAGGTATATTGATACGATGGAGCGTGTTATCACCGCCGAAGACACTCAAGAACTTCATATACACAGGTATTTTCCGTTAGGGATTGCTCTGGAAGCTGCACATCGTAAAGATGTGAATGCGGATCTTCCTTCTCTGGTTCACCTGACTATGCGTGGTAATCCCGATCGTGTATGGGTTGGGGAGGTAAGAACGGCAGAGGCTATAGCTGCTTATTACATGGTTCTGGCAAGTGGAACTATAGGTAATGCTACAACTCTGCACTCTGTTACCCCTATGGGGGCAATACGCAAAATGACCTGGCTTATGTCAAGCTATCTCAGTATCGATTTTCAGATAGCTCAGGATTTAATTATGTCAGAGGTTGACGTGATTATTCAGTGCCGGAGAACATCAAAGCATGGAAGAAGAATTACAGATATCGTCGAAATACGTGAAGGGAAAATTGTTCCTATATTCAAGTTTGATGAAGAGCAAGAAGTACATGTCAGGTTTGACAAAAAATGAACATTTAGCATTATATGCTTATATGCTTATATGCTTATATGCTTATATGCTTATATGCTTATATC
>ERZ779896.913-NODE-913-length-30440-cov-6.263847_pt1 | contig 30440 bp, 26 predicted proteins | sample MGYA00511067_ERZ779896 | MGnify/ENA primary metagenome ERZ779896 (study PRJEB29588, sample SAMEA2161597) | human gut metagenome | biome: human gut; feature: human-associated habitat; material: faeces | place: Denmark | collected 2008/2010 ... | reverse complement strand
ACATCTGCACCGCAATGACCTAGTCGCTCTCCTCACGGAGAGCGTGGATTGAAATCTGTTCAGCCGTCAAATGTACCAAACTACACTATGTCGCTCTCCTCACGGAGAGCGTGGATTGAAATCCAATAGTTCTGACTATCTGAGTAGCCAGCTTAGTCGCTCTCCTCACGGAGAGCGTGGATTGAAATTTGACCGGGAGCCTTATATAATGACATAACACCCTGTCGCTCTCCTCACGGAGAGCGTGGATTGAAATCTACACCGCTTAAATTTTTATTGACAAACTATTAGTCGCTCTCCTCACGGAGAGCGTGGATTGAAATCTACACCGCTTAAATTTTTATTGACAAACTATTAGTCGCTCTCCTCACGGAGAGCGTGGATTGAAATTCTTGCTCGTATTCCTCCAACGCACTGGGCGGTGTCGCTCTCCTCACGGAGAGCGTGGATTGAAATGTTTCAACCGCCTTTGTCGATATTAAGCTATACCGTCGCTCTCCTCACGGAGAGCGTGGATTGAAATAAGACCACCATTATACTCTGAATCCCAATCCTTTGTCGCTCTCCTCACGGAGAGCGTGGATTGAAATTCTGCCTTTGGCTGTACTTAGACAAGCACTCGTCGTCGCTCTCCTCACGGAGAGCGTGGATTGAAATAAAATGTCAGAGAGTATCTACTCAAAAATTTTGTTGTCGCTCTCCTCACGGAGAGCGTGGATTGAAATAATCGGTTTGTCACTTTGGCTTTTTGCAATCTTTTGTCGCTCTCCTCACGGAGAGCGTGGATTGAAATCCACGCTCGCATATGCCCTGCACAAGCTTGTGCAGTCGCTCTCCTCACGGAGAGCGTGGATTGAAATTATTTGTTCCATATTTATACAAAATTTAGCCATGTCGCTCTCCTCACGGAGAGCGTGGATTGAAATGTTGTTCAAGATATGCAGCTCTTTTACAATCATATGTCGCTCTCCTCACGGAGAGCGTGGATTGAAATACTGATAGACCTATTACAAGGGTTATCGGAATTAAACGTCGCTCTCCTCACGGAGAGCGTGGATTGAAATCGCAATTTCATTTGCAATAGTCATTGCATTTTCGGTCGCTCTCCTCACGGAGAGCGTGGATTGAAATAAGAACTTTTGGAAACGGTTTTGCTATTGGTGCAAGTCGCTCTCCTCACGGAGAGCGTGGATTGAAATTTTTAATTTTTTTGAGAGCTTAAAAACTTAAAAAGGTCGCTCTCCTCACGGAGAGCGTGGATTGAAATCTACTGCTGGCTTTGATTTTGGTAAAAGTGTTGGGTCGCTCTCCTCACGGAGAGCGTGGATTGAAATACGACAATAAAGATATTGCGAAATGGCTGATCAAGTCGCTCTCCTCACGGAGAGCGTGGATTGAAATAATATCAAGATTAACCCTAATGTCCATTCCTTCATCGTCGCTCTCCTCACGGAGAGCGTGGATTGAAATCTACTGCTGGCTTTGATTTTGGTAAAAGTGTTGGGTCGCTCTCCTCACGGAGAGCGTGGATTGAAATCCTGGAGGTTACATAGCAATTTACGACAGGGACGGGTCGCTCTCCTCACGGAGAGCGTGGATTGAAATGTGATTTATCCAAAACGCTTTGCCAGCATACATTCGTCGCTCTCCTCACGGAGAGCGTGGATTGAAATCGAAAAAACGAGGATAAATCCGCAAAAGATGACATGTCGCTCTCCTCACGGAGAGCGTGGATTGAAATGAGGGACATACTTTTCATACGCAACTGGGTATCAAGTCGCTCTCCTCACGGAGAGCGTGGATTGAAATTAAACAAAGAGAATCTATTTCGGCAGTTGAAAGTGTCGCTCTCCTCACGGAGAGCGTGGATTGAAATGATGTTGTCATACTTTCCAAGTCTATCCACAGACTGTCGCTCTCCTCACGGAGAGCGTGGATTGAAATTGGGACTGCTTGATAGTAGTAGGTATCCGCCAAGGTCGCTCTCCTCACGGAGAGCGTGGATTGAAATTATAATGAACTGATAAATGCAAACGCAAGCTTTGTCGCTCTCCTCACGGAGAGCGTGGATTGAAATATATTTAAAAAAGTAAGACAAGAATTAGAAGAAAGGTCGCTCTCCTCACGGAGAGCGTGGATTGAAATCTTTATTTTTTATATAAATTAACTAAAATAATAATGTCGCTCTCCTCACGGAGAGCGTGGATTGAAATCTAAAGAGCTGCATCGCGATTTAATTGAAGCTGCTAGTCGCTCTCCTCACGGAGAGCGTGGATTGAAATTAAACTTGAAGGGAACATAGTCAAGCTTAAAGGTGTCGCTCTCCTCACGGAGAGCGTGGATTGAAATATATGTTAAGCAGTCGCTTGATGATGCCATTGCCCAGTCGCTCTCCTCACGGAGAGCGTGGATTGAAATAGGTGTTTGCCCTCTGACGGTGCAAGCTTAACTACTGGTCGCTCTCCTCACGGAGAGCGTGGATTGAAATGCTTGTTGCAATGCATTTCAGGTGTTTGCCCTTTGGTCGCTCTCCTCACGGAGAGCGTGGATTGAAATAAGCAATGATGAATTTGAAAAGTATTTGAAAACTAACAGTCGCTCTCCTCACGGAGAGCGTGGATTGAAATTTTGTTTAATACTCATTGTTTAAATCTCCTTTAGTCGCTCTCCTCACGGAGATCGTGGATTGAAATCGTCAAACATTTTTTGAATTGCTATATAATCATCGTCGCTCTCCTCACGGAGAGCGTGGATTGAAATAAAGGGCGTAAGTGAGGTTGTTGCTCAGCTCGATAGTCGCTCTCCTCACGGAGAGCGTGGATTGAAATTTATGTTTTTGTGACACTCACAATTAAAAATTGTGGTAGGACTGTGAAGAAATTTCTTTTGACATGTATAGTTAAAAGATGTATCAACATCTACATATCCTGTTCGTACAAAGTGGTTGTTTATGAAGGTTTTGTTGTCAAGATACATATAGCACATAAGATTATTTTCTGCATCATATTTTACAGTATCATACCTCAAGAATATCTTTCGTTTACGAAATTTCTCCTGTAAAAACCTGATGGCTTTTCCTTGATATAGTGGGTTAGACTTGATACCTAACAGACGAACTACAAGTCCATTGCTAAATTCGATTTTATCAGATGCAATTACTTGCTTTACGGTAAAGAGTTCATTGCGTTTTGTTTTTGTCTTATCAATCTTTGAACCAAATTGAAGTTTTTTCATATCAACTTTCTTATCCATTCTATGTGGATCACTGAAAATATAAGGAAGCTGATTAAAAGATGAAATGTTTCCAATTTCGTCTTCTGTAAAAATGTCTTTGTGCCATAGTCTAAATTAAACTGATCTACTCCCAATTTATCGCGAATGATGGGTTCAAAATTTTTGTTAATTTCATAACCGATAGAGTTTCTTCCAAGATTCTTTGCAGCAAGAGATGTCGTGCTACTACTGGCAAACGGATCAAATACAGTTTCTCCTGCAAAAGAAAACATTTTAATTAATCGTTTAGGTAGTTCTTCGGGAAACATAGCTATATGTCCCATTTGTTTAACGCCGTTAAAATTCCAATGCGAAGAAAAATATTGATTCCACTCTTCTTTGATAATAATAGATTGTTCTTTCTGCTGTTTTGTTGGTTTTGGCGCATTACCCAACTTCTTTAAAATCAAAATGAATTTATAATCCATCTTTTAATATTCCATTACGAGGATACGGATAACTACCCATAATTGCCCCTCCTCCAGAGGTGTTCATTATGGTGGTTTTTTGCCAAATAATAGCTCACATATAATCCATACCTAAAATTTCACAAAAGCGAATTATCTCTGTTCTAATAGGAATGACCTTACATTTTCCATAATACACAGAGCGGGCAATTTGGTCTCCGATATTAATACACAATCTGCATCCGTCACATAGTATACGATCGCACTCTTTCCAAACTAAATTTAAATTGTTGATATATTCTTAGTAACTGTCGTTATATTTTATTTGATTTTTTTGTATCATAATTTTTGATTACCAGTACGGAGGTGATGTTATAATTAACTGTACAGATTTATCTTTAATCTGATTGAGCGAACGACTATCGCCAAATATAATTTTATGTTCAGTCATAACAAAATCCTTTCTATTTAACAAGTTCTCCATTACTTAAAACAAAGTACTGTTCGTATGTAACATTCAAAGCCTTCGCAATTTGGTTAAGCTCATCTTGAGTGATCGTATTTCTTTTGAGTTTTGCATTAAAATTTTGTGTTGTCTGGTTAATTCTTCGTGCAAGTTCAGATAAGCTTACACCTGTTCTTACACACAAAACACGGATTTGTTCTGATGTAGTCATAAATTTTCCTTTCAAGGCTTATCGTATTTACTATAAACTATTTGATTTATAATGCCAATCATTCAGCTGTCGATAAAAGAAAATTAGCGACAGAGATTTCTCCCTGCCACTGTGGTATTTATACGGTATAAATTAACTCAGCATTTATGATTTCTGTTGCTTGATTACGGATATTGTTCATTTTCTGTACCCAAAGCATTTGATTGTCGGCTTTGAATTTTTCTTTTACATTTTCTTTTTCGGCTAAGTCTTTTACCAGCCGAGTGAAGAGGTGTTGTGCTTGGATTTCAATATCTGCAAGGTAGCTGTTCAATTTACCACTTGTGAGCAAATTATAGTACAGCACTTTATGATTTTGTTTCAAATATCGTTTATGCCTCAATGACCATACGCCGATATTCGCTTTCTTTTCTTCCGCTGATAAGGATAGGTCGGGTAACATATAGTCGCCAACCTGCGTATAAGTTACCGCCTGTTTGTTCAAAAATTGTGTTTGCCATTTTGTTTTACCTCCAAAAATTTATTTATCTTGAGCGTGGGTTTTCACTCTTACGACCTTTGATATTTTTTGCCTTTTCAAACAATTCATCTATCTGTTTATGCCCGAATACCTTGCGTAAAAGTTTGTAATCCTTGAGTTCCGAACGCATGGTTTCGTTTTCGCTTTTCAGCTTGCTGTTGATTTTAGCCAGCATTTCGTTCTCACGATATAGGTTGCCGTTCATGATATTTAATCTATGGTAACTGTCCCAACCTTCAAAGCAACGAGCCAATGCCGTCTTGATTAACGTTTTTTATTTTTGAATAAGCGGCTCTGCAATTTTTGCTTTATATGCTTTGGCGGACATAAAACTTTGCGGCTCGGAGAGTTGATATTCGAGTGCGGTATCGAGCATTTCTTTCACCGTTTGCAAGCGTTCCAAACCCTCGTCATAATTTAATTTTCTGTCGGACAGAGCGTTAAATTCAGTCTGTTTTTTCTCGATTTCGGCACCTAATTTTTCAAGTTCTGCCGCTCTTTCCTGCTTTTTATAGTCCATAACAGACAGATGTTCTTCGTGCGTGCCTTTGTGCTCCCACTTGATTTCGTAGCGTTCCATTACGAATGCTAAAGCAGATTTTTCTGCGCTTGCCCACTGATTCCATTCGGTATTGCCACGAGTTCCGCCTTTGAAACCTTGTACAGCTAACGCTTGTTTGAGGCTTACTCTCGTATCAAGTCCACTCTTACTGCCGGTTGTGAACGGAACAAAATCAATATGCAAATGTGGCGTTGCCTCGTCCATATGCAGATGAGCAGAGAACACTTTTAGGTTGGGATTTCGCTCTTGAAAGCCACGGTAATACTCATCTAAAACCTGCCGTGCAAGCTGTCCGTTTTCGCTTTCGGCGCTCATATTATCCTTATCGCCAATCTGTAAAATCAGTTCGTGAAACGGCTTTTCCTGCTTTGAATTTCTGATTTTCTCATAATAATTTTCTATTCTGCGATCAGCTCTTGTCTGCTTTTCGTTGTATCTTTTTAGTGCGTCATCAAACAATTCGTGATAGATTTTCTTTATCGGCTCGTTGCAATAATCAATGTTAAGATGACTACGCACGCTACTAAAATGTTTGTCACGGTCGTCACACATTGACACGCCTATTTCATAAGAGATAGTTTTCGTCCGTTATGCGTTCGACTTGCTTTGTAGTGAATGCCATAATCTTTAAGCAGGCGGTTTGCATTTATACTTAACCTCAGCGAAAGAACATTTGGTTTAACATCTTCTCCGAGAATTTCACAGAGTTCAGAAGCTGTGCCTTCCCACACTTTACTTTCCGACAAAATAGTTGTAGCAATTTTTTCAAGTAACGGCTCAGGCGGCTCTTTCCACAATTCTGTTTCAGACTTCTCAAAATTCCAAATTAGTTTTTCGGCATCTCTCACAAGATGAATTTTCATATCTTGTTGATCCCTACCGGCAACATCAAGTGTGGCATTATTATAAGTTTGTTTTTCCTTGCTGAGAACAAACGCTCCATCGGCAGCTCCCATCAATCCGTTTGTTCCTGAAATCATATCGAAAATATCTTCCGCTTTTTGCTTGCGAGTATGGTGAACAATGAGCAAAGTAAAGCACGGTTGACTTTCGCACTTTGTAACCCCATAACGGTGTGCCTGTGCTTATGTGATAAGCAAGCTGTGTCATCATAAAACTTTTGCCCACCTTTGGAGAGCCTGCAAAAATATAAGTACCCCTTTGTAGCAAACCGTCTATCAACGGTGTCTGAACATTAAAAACCGTATCATACAACTCGCTCATCGAAACTGTTTTGAGATACGACGGACTCATTTGCTTTGAAAATTCTTTTTGCATTTCTTCAAGATAATCATCTAAGCTCTTGCCATCCTCATTAAAATCGGTTATACTATCATTACATACATGTGGTGACTGCTCCGTATCTGCGCCAACAGATACAATCGGAGTGGTCATTTTTTTATTTTCCATTGTTGTCATCTCCTTTCAATCCGTTCATTGTGGTAGCGATAAGGTCAATAGTATCAAGATCTCCGGCTCAATGCTCCCACCGACATCAATTCGTTGCAATTCATTAAGGATAAATTCCATTTGAGTTTTAAGAGCCTTGTAAACTATCGGACTCGGTTGAACTACCACCTCACGCTCCATACATTTGAGATAACAATATTCCTGCTTGGGCAATCCCGAAATAGCAATGGCTCTGTTCAACTCTTTTTGTTCTTCGGGAGACACTCTGAAAGCTACGGTAATACTTCGAAAACGATTATACTTATCAACATTTTTGGCTGACATAATATCACACTCCTTTATTCATAAAATCAAGTTTTATTGCCATTTCTTTTTGCTTTGACGGGAACAGATGCGCATAGCGATAAGTAATTTCTATACTCTCGTGTCCCACTCGGTCTGCAATGTCGACTGCCGAAAATCCCATATCAATTAAAAGGCTGATATGACTGTGCCTTAAATCGTGAATACGAATACGCTTTACACCTGCGGCTTTTGAACCTCTGTCCATTTCGTGATGAAGATAGCTTTTCGTTATGTTGAAAATACGGTCTTTCCTTTTCAGCCCGTACTGCATATTGAAAAATTCCTGCATTTCAGTACAAAGAAAATCCGGCATTTGCACCGTTCGGTTACTTTTCTTTGTTTTCGGTGAAGTAATCATATCTTCACCTTTTATTCGTTGATACGTTTTGCTGATTTTTACCGTTCCCTTTTCAAAATCAAAATCAGCAGGGGTAAGAGCAAGCAATTCTCCCTCACGGATACCTGTCCAATAAAGCATTTGGAATGCATAGTAAGAAATTGGTTTATCCATCATTACTTCGGAGAACTTTTGATATTCTTCCTTTGTCCAAAATTGCATTTCCTTGCGTTCTTCACTACCCATATTTCCGGCTTTTGCGGCGGGATTGCTACGCAAATCATAAAATCTTACCGCATAATTAAATATGGCAGAAAGTTGATTGTGCAGCGTTTTCAGGTAGGATGATGAATAGGGCTTATTATCCTCATTACGATATGCAAGCATTTCATTTTGCCAAGCTCTTACATCTTTGGTTGTAATCTCATTGATTTTATAATTTCCAAAATACGGCAGAATTTTCTGCTGAATAATATTTTCTTTTGTTTGCCAAGTGCTTTCTTTTAATCGTGGCTTTTGCTCTTGGCAGTAGATTTCAACAAAGGCGGAAAAGGGCATATCCAGATCTCCCGAATTTTGTTGTCGGAAAGTATGCTCCCACTCCTGCGCCTCTCGTTTGGTATCAAATCCTCGCTTACACTTTGGCTTGCGTTCACCTTTCCAATTTGTGTATTGAGTCATCACATACCAAGTTCCGTTATCTTTGTTTTTATAAGCCGGCATTATACCTCTCTCCTTTCTGCTCCGTAAACTCTTTCATTAAAATACTGTCGGCTGATGCGTCCTGCAACTGTGATATATCCTTTTGCACTCAACTCATCATTGAGCTGTTTTATAACCTTATATGCATAAGATTTCGATACATCCAATTCCTCTGCAACCTCATCGGCTCTGATAAAAGACTTTTCTGTCATAAAAAACACCTCCTTTATAATTGTTTTGGTTATTTATTGTCGGATACTTTCTGACCGCATTCCGATTTGCCCGAGCGGATACACCATTACCGTGATGTATGACGGTTATTCAATTTTCGCAAACAACTTAACGCTATTTGCTTAACGATTATACTAAACATATTCTGTTATGTCAAGTGGTTTTCACAAAAATATTAAACTTTTTTGTTTTATGTTGCTTGACATTGCTTAACTTGTTATGCTATGATGTTTAATAGTAAAGTGAGAGGAGCTATAGTATGGCTATCGGCGAAAGAATAAGATTTTTTAGAAATTTAAAAGGTATGACTCAAAAGTATCTCGGTATGCAGGTGGGCTTTCCGGAGAAAACCGCTGACATTCGTATGGCACAGTATGAATCCGGAAGTAGAACGCCTAAGGCTGATTTAACAAACAACCTTGCAAATATATTCGGTGTTTCTACAAGTGCTTTGACTGTGCCGGATATTGACAGCTACAACGGATTAATGCACACTCTGTTTACTCTTGAGGATTTATACGGTTTCCGTATTGGTAAACTTGATGATGAGCTTTGCATACGCCTTGATAAAGGTATGGGAACAAACTATCTTACAATGTTTGATATGTTTTCAGCTTGGCAAGAGCAAGCTGAAAAACTGAAGAATGGCGAAATTACAAAAGAGGAATATGACCACTGGCGTTATAACTATCCAAAAATTTAATCAACACTCACAAAAGAATAGTTGAATAATATAGGAACTCGGCAATAATTGAGATATTAGTAACTTTCAAACAACGCCATAAATGGCTAAATTGACGGAGGTGATATTATGGCTCGTTCAATTTTTTACTCGTGGCAAAACGATTTGGATAGTAACACTCATAGATATTTTATCGAAAAATGTTTAAAAAAAGCGTTGACCGACTTAGAAAAAGATGCAGATATATATATGAACTACGACCGAGATACAAAAGGGATTAATGGAAGTCCTGACATCACTACAACAATATTTGATAAAATAGACAAAAGTGTTTTATTTGTTTGCGATGTAAGTATTGTTAATTCAAATGCTGAAGGACGCAAAATGCCAAATCCTAATGTTTTAGTTGAATTGGGATATGCCACAAGCAAACTTGGTTGGGATAGGATTGTTTGCCTATTTGACGGGGATACTGGTTGTGTTGAGGATTTACCATTTGATTTACGTCAAAAAAGAGTAACTCCTTTTTATCCTAATCGAAAAAATGAACTTTCACGAGTAAGCAGAATTTTGGGAACAAATATTTCCGATCTATATGTAAAAGGTCAATTGTTTAATCCGTTAAATGATTATATGAAAGGTAAAATCGATAGATCTATATTAGGTATTGTTAAACCTATGGCTAATTTGGTTTATGGCACTATATCGTTAAGCGAAGGATTGGCACACGTTTCGCCTTTACTTAAATGCTCCACAAAAGAAATTGAGAAGCATATTACGGACATTCATTTTCCGGCATTTATTGTGCTAAACGATTTTGATATAGAAAACACTAACCTTCAAGATATATTAAAAGACTTGTTTTCATCTTCCTATTTTCCAAAAGAGTGGAGCTATACGGTGTTAGAGTTAATCGATTGGATAAGAGAATATAACTGGTTCATTTCCAAAAGAAATAAAACCTATCCATTCGAAAAAATTGATTCATCAGAATATGATCATCTTGCAGCAATTAGTGCAAAAGCAATAAATTCCAACAATCCAAACAATTCATTTCTTGTTTTAGAAACTACCACTAAAGATGGTAAACGTTATGTAGATACTGATGGGGGCAAAGTAATTAATACAACTCACTATCCAACGGACAATGCCCCTTCATTAAGAATTTGCTTATCTATCAAACCAAGCAATATTAAATCATTAGCCGAAAAAATATATAAACTAGTCGTAATTTGCCAAAATTGGCTTGATATAACCGATAGCGAGTTTATTTTAGATCCTGACTATTATGTGATTACATAAACACAAAACAAAAAGAGCTATCAGACTTTCAAAAAATCTGATAGCTCTTTGCTTTTAATAATTCAAATTATGTTGCCATTTTGTTGCCACAGAGGGCTTTCAAACGGCGAAAAGCCTTTATTTACGGGCTTTTTCACGGGTGCGAATGTTCTGGGGCAAAGCTCATTTTAACCAAAGGGGTAAAAATCACTTTCCCGGCATCACTCAGCTCATCAACAATAAAATCGGAATTTTATTGACAAAATCTCTTGATTTTTCAAGGTTTTCTTCGTGTTCCGGGCGAAAAAAATGACCTCAAAGGATTGCTCCTTCAAGGTCATCCGAGAATATCAAATTTTACCGATGGTTAAAAATCAGTGTTGCCCAAAAACATTTGAATTTACTCCCACTCAATAGTTGCTGGAGGCTTACTAGTAATATCGTAAACAACTCTGTTTACATGCTTAACCTCATTGATAATTCTACTGGAAATTTTTCCAAGAACATCATAAGGAATGTGTGCCCAGTCAGCAGTCATAAAATCGCTTGTTGTTACAGCACGAAGTGCGATTGTACTATCATAGGTTCTTCCGTCGCCCATAACACCAACGCTCTTAATATTCGTAAGAACTGCAAAATATTGATTAATATCCTTATCAAGTCCTGCGTTTGCTATTTCTTCACGCATAATTGCATCTGCATCTTTGAGAATATCAAGCTTTTCATCTGTAATTTCTCCGAGAACTCGAATAGCAAGACCTGGACCTGGGAATGGCTGACGCCATACAAGGAAAGATGGAATAAGGAGCTCAAGACCAGCTTTACGAACCTCATCTTTAAAGAGATAACGCAAAGGCTCAATAATTCCCTCAAAATTAACATCTTCAGGAAGTCCGCCAACATTGTGGTGGCTCTTAATTACAGCAGCCTCACCTACACCGCTCTCAACAACATCAGGATAAATTGTTCCTTGGCAAAGATAATCCATCTTTCCAAGCTCGTTTGCTTTTTCTTCAAATACACGAATAAACTCTTCACCAATAATTTTCCTCTTGCGTTCAGGGTCAGAAACACCTTCAAGCTTTTTGAGGAATCTATCCTTGCAGTTTACTCGGATAAGATTCATATCAAACTGCTCTCTAAATACCTTTTCAACTTGGTCGCCCTCGTCCTTGCGAAGAAGTCCGTGGTCAACAAAGATACAAGTAAGATTCTTTCCAATAGCCTTGTGTACAAGAACAGCTGCAACAGAAGAATCAACTCCGCCTGATAATGCACAGAGCACTTTTTTATCACCAATAGTTTCTTTAAGATGCTGAATAGTATCATTAACAAATGAACTCATCTTCCAATCGCCCTTGCAAGCACAAGCATTATAGAGGAAGTTCTTAAGATAAGTCATACCCTCTTTTGTATGTTGAACCTCTGGGTGGAACTGCATAGCATAAAATTTATTTGTTCTGTCTTCCATAGCAGCAACAGGGCAATCGTCTGTACGAGCAACAATCTTAAAGCCCTCAGGAGTTTTAGAAATATAGTCTGTATGGCTCATCCAGCAGATGTTTTCATCGCTTGCATTTTGGAAAAGTATACTTGTACTATCAAATAAAACATTTGTGTTGCCATATTCTTTTACGAGTGAAGTGCTAACTTCTCCGCCAAGCATATTAGCCATAAGCTGAGCACCATAGCAAATACCAAGAACAGGTATACCAAGCTCAAAGAGCTCAGGGTCACACTTAGGAGCTTTTTCAGCATAAACACTATTAGGACCACCAGAGAAAATAATTCCCTTATAGTTGCCCTGCTTAATCTCCTCAGCAGAAATTCTATATGGCTTAATCTCACAATAAACATTAAGCTCACGAACTCTTCTTGCGATAAGCTGGCTATACTGACCTCCGAAGTCGAGAATCAGAACCGCTTCATTTTTAATTTCCATCATTTTCACCTCAAAAACTTATTCAACTGTTACAGACTTTGCGAGATTTCTCGGCTTATCAATATCACAGCCCTTTAAAGAAGCGACATAATAAGCGAAAAGCTGCAACGGAATTACTGCCAAGGATGGCAACATAATATCACAGGTCTTTGGTATATAAAAAGCAAAATCAACGCTTTTTTCAATTTCGGGGTGGTTTTCACAGGTAAGTCCAAGAACAACCGCACCTCTGGATTTAACCTCAACGACATTACTCATAGTTTTCTCAAAAAGATTTTCGTGTGTTGCGAGAGCAACTACAAGTGTACCATCTTCTATAAGAGAAATAGTTCCATGCTTCAGTTCACCAGCTGCATATGCCTCCGAATGAATATAAGAGATTTCCTTTAGCTTGAGCGAGCCCTCGAGAGAAAGAGCATAATCAAGATTTCTGCCAATAAAGAATATATCTCTGTTATCAAATTGCTGTGATGCAAAATACTGAATATCTTCTTTATTTTTAAGAATCTGCTCTATTTTATCTGGAATAAGTCTAAGCTCAGAAAGATATTTTTTATAGTCTGTTTCGGAAATTATTCCAAGAATATCTCCAAAATAGATTGTAAGGAGATAGACAACTGCAAGCTGTGTACTATAAGCTTTTGTTGTGGCAACAGCAATTTCAGGACCTGCCCATGTATAAACAACATCATCAGATTCGTTTGCAATAGCGCTTCCAACAACATTTACAATAGAAAGAATATAAGCACCATAACTCTTTGCCTCTCTGAGTGCTGCGAGAGTGTCAGCTGTTTCACCAGACTGACTTATTACTATCACAAGGGTTTTATCATCGACAATCGGATTTCTATAACGGAATTCCGAAGCAACATCAACCTCAACAGGAATTCTCAATGTCTGTTCAAATACATATTTTGCAACAACGCCTACATGATATGCAGAACCACAAGCAACTATACAAATCTTTTTAAAGCTTTTAAACTGTTCAGGTGTAAGGTTTATTTCATCAAAGACAATTCTATTATCTTTGATTCTTGGATTTATAGTATCACGAAAAGCCTTCGGCTGTTCCATAATTTCTTTAAACATAAATGTTTCATAACCGCCCTTTTCAGCAGCAGAAATGTCCCAGTTTATATGCTGAACTTCTTTTTTAACTTCGTCTTTATCAGTGTTGATAATCTTGACATCTGAACTTGTAATAATAGCAATTTCATCTGCATCAAGACGATAAATATCTCTTGTCTTTTCAAGAATTGCGGGAATATCACTTGCAATGTAGTTTTCATTCTTGCCAAGTCCGATAATGAGTGGACTTTCTTTTCTTACTGCAATAATCTGATCGGGATTATCAAGACAAATTATGCCAAGGGCATATGAACCATTAACCTTAGAAAGAACCTTGATAACAGTATCAATAATATCTCCAGTATAATAATAATCCAAAAGCTGTGCTATAACCTCTGTATCCGTTTCAGAGTAAAATTTTACTCCTCTGCGAATAAGATGGTCTTTAAGCTTAATATAATTTTCTATTATTCCGTTGTGAACAACAGCAAATTTACCTGAATCGCTCAGATGAGGGTGTGAATTTGCATCTGATGGTTCGCCGTGAGTAGCCCATCTTGTATGGCCTATACCAACTGTACCTTTAACAGCTTTGCCACCATCAATCATATCACTAAGAATTTTTAGCTTGCCCTTTGCCTTAAAAACATTGAGTTTTTCTCCGTCATAAACACAGACACCTGCTGAATCGTAACCACGATATTCAAGCTTTTCAAGTCCACTTAAAAGGTTAGGAGCCGCTTGTTCATAGCCTATGTATCCAACTATACCACACAAAATAATCCCTCCGGTCTTATCTTAGAATGATGTCCTCACGCTTAGGTCCATTAGAAATCATCTTGAAAGGAACACCGACTGCCTTCTCAGCAAATTCGATATACTTTCTGCAATTTTCAGGAAGCTTATCATATTCCTTAATTCCACGAATATCGCACTTCCAGCCAGGAAGAACCTCAATAATAGGCTTGCATCTCTTAAGCTTTGTTGTTGATGGGAAGTAATCAATTCTTTCGCCGTCAAGCTCATAAGCAACAACAACAGGAATCTCATCAAGATAACCAAGAGCGTCAATAACTGTGAAAGCAACCTGTGTTGCACCCTGAACCTTACAACCATAACGAGTTGCAACGAGGTCAAGCCAGCCAACTCTTCTTGGACGACCTGTTGTTGCACCATATTCTCCCTTATCTCCGCCACGCTTACGAAGTTCCTCTGCTTCTTCTTCATCATGAATTTCGCTTACAAATTCGCCTGCACCAACAGAGCTTGAGTATGCCTTAACAACCGTAACAATTTCTTTAATCTCATATGGAGGAATACCGCCTGCACCAACAGCACCATAGCCGGCGATTGTATTTGAGGAAGTAACCATTGGATAGATACCGAAATCAGTATCTTTAAGTGTACCAAGCTGTCCCTCAAGAAGAATGTTCTTTCCAGCCTTAACAGCGTCATTAACGATGTCAAATGTTGAAGCAACATAAGGCTCAAGCATTTCTTTATATTCCATAAGCTTATTGAAAATCTCGTCAACACTAAGCTCTTCTTTGTGATAGAGGTTCTTAATAGTTAAATTCTTAACCTCAAGAATTCTTTCAAGCTTCTTTCTTAATGAGTCAGTATCATCATAAAGCTCATTTACCTGAAAACCAATTTTAGCAAATTTATCAGAATAGAAAGGAGCAATACCAGACTTAGTAGAGCCAAAGCTTTCTTTTGAAAGTCTTTCCTCCTCATAGCAATCGAAAAGAATATGATAAGGCATTACGATTTGAGCTCTGTCAGATACCAGTATATGCACATTCTTTACACCTTGTTCCTCAAGGCTCTTAAGTTCGTTGATAAAATTATCAACATTAAGTGCAACACCGTTTCCGATAATATTTGTGATATTATCATAGAAAACACCACTTGGAAGCTGATGAAGAGCGAAACGGCCATAGTTATTTATGATAGTGTGTCCTGCGTTGCTTCCTCCCTGAAAACGGATAACCATATCCGAGTTTGCTGCAAGCACATCAGTTATCTTGCCCTTGCCTTCATCTCCCCAGTTTGCACCAACAATAGCTTTTACCATAATTAAAATCCAACCTTTCATTTTTTGTCGTTAAGGAGCGGAGTGCCTCCGCTGTCAATTTGTGTAATTGATTTTGCTTTGCAAAACCTATTAGCAAATTGTAGGGGCGAACTGTACTCGCCCGTTTAATATTTCATCATTCGCATCTTAGCCATATGCCGACACCCATATGCTTATAAAAACAGTTTTAGAGATATGCACAAAATAGTACATATCTCTTGCACTGTAAGTATTTTTTTATACGTTAATTTCAACCTCTTCAACAGCAATATTCTCATATTCTGCTAAAACAGGTGCTACAACATCATTGAGAAAATCTTCTGTTTGTTGAGGTGCTCTGCCAACATAGTTTTCTGGCTTGAGATGCTCCTCAAGCTCCTCTAAGGTTACACCAAAGATAGGGTCTTTTGCAATCTTCTCAAAGAGATGATTTTCCTTACCCTCTGCCTTAATTTCGTAGCCAGTTTCAACAGAAAGTTCACGAATACGCTCATGAAGCTCCTGACGGTCACCGCCACGCTTTACTGCGTCCATCATAATATTCTCAGTTGCCATAAATGGTAACTCAGAACGCAGACGCTTTTCTATAACCTTATCATAAACTACAAGTCCGTCACTCACATTAAGATACAAGTTAAGAACTGCATCAATAGCAAGGAAGCCCTCAGGTATGCTCAATCTCTTATTAGCTGAGTCATCGAGAGTTCTCTCGAACCACTGTGTAGCTGCTGTAATATATGGATTAAGTACATCAACCATAACATATCTTGAAAGTGACGCTATACGCTCTGAACGCATAGGATTTCTCTTATATGCCATAGCAGAAGAACCAATCTGATTTTTCTCGAATGGCTCTTCAATCTCTTTAAGATGCTGAAGAAGTCTTATATCATTAGAGAATTTTGTAGCACTCTGTGCAATTCCTGCAAGAACATTCAAGATTTGGCTATCAAGCTTTCTAGAATATGTCTGTCCTGAAACAGCAAAGCAAGAATCATAGCCAAGCTTTGCAGCAATTCTTCTGTCAAGCTCACGACACTTTTCGTGGTCGCCCTCAAAAAGCTCAAGGAAGCTTGCCTGTGTACCTGTTGTACCCTTGCAGCCAAGAAGCTTTGCCTTAGAAAGCTGGTACCTTACATCTTCGAGGTCCATAAGAAGGTCCTGAATCCAAAGTGTAGCACGCTTACCTACTGTTGTAGGCTGTGCTGGCTGAAAATGTGTGAATGCAAGTGTAGGAAGGTCCTTATATTTTCTTGCAAAGTCAGAAAGTGTGCGGATAACTCCGACAAGCTTTTTCTCAACTATACGCAAAGCCTCTGTCATAACGATAACATCTGTGTTGTCACCAACATAGCAAGAGGTTGCTCCGAGATGAATAATTCCCTTTGCATTCGGGCATTGTACACCATATGCATAAACATGTGACATAACATCGTGACGAACTAACTTTTCTCTTTCTTCTGCAACATCATAGTTTATGTCATCAGCGTGTGCTTTAAGCTCGTCAATCTGCTCCTGTGTAATAGGAAGTCCAAGCTCCATTTCAGATTCTGCGAGAGCAATCCAAAGCTTTCTCCATGTTCTGAATTTCTTATCAGGAGAAAAAAGATATTTCATTTCCTTATCGGCATATCTTGACGAAAGAGGAGATTCATAGGTATCTTTAGCCATAATCTTAAATTCCTTTCATCTTAAAAATACTGAAATCGGCAAATTATTGCTTATCCTTGACAAGCTTCTTGTCAAAGTCAACTCCGCCTCTTTCCTTACCTTCAAGTAATTTTTGAGGTATTTCTGTTGGGTATTTTCCAGTAAAGCAAGCAGTACAAATACCATTTGCTTTATTCAAAAGCATCTGTGAAAGCTTATCCGCTGGCAAATAGCCAAGAGAGTCTGCTCCACTGATTTTGCAAATCTCATCAACAGTATGTTTGCAGGCAATAAGCTCACCCTTAGACGGAATATCTGTTCCGTAATAGCAAGGCCAAGTAAATGGCGGTGAACTTATGCGGAGGTGAACCTCCTTAGCACCTGCTTTTCTAAGCATAGTTACTATTCTATCGCAGGTTGTGCCACGAACGATAGAATCATCTATCATAACAACTCTCTTACCCTTAACACTTGTAAGAAGTGGATTAAGTTTAAGACGAACGCTCTTTGCACGCTCCTGCTGCGTCGGCTTAATAAATGTTCTGCCGATATAGTTATTCTTAACGATTCCCTTTTCATAAGGGATTCCTGATTCTTCGCTATAACCGATAGCAGCATCTATTCCCGATTCAGGGACGCCGATAACCAAATCAGCGTCAACTGGGAACTCTCTTGCAAGGATTCTTCCAGCCTCTTTACGAGATTCGTAAACGCCAATTCCATCAATTATAGAGTCTGTTCTTGCGAAATAAATATACTCAAAAACGCAAAGAGATTTCTTGCTTTTCTTAGGGCAGTTATCTTTGATTGAGGTAATGCCTCTATCATCAACAACAACAATTTCGCCAGGCTCAATATCTCTTACAAATTCTGCACCCGCAGCATCTAATGCACAAGATTCAGAAGCGAAAACATAAGAGCCTTCAAGCTTACCCATACATAGCGGTCTGAAGCCATGAGGGTCACGAGCCGCAATTAGCTTTCTTGGACTCATAACCAATAGTGAATATGAGCCATCAAGCTGTTTCATAGCCGCACTTACGGCAGCCTCAACAGAATGTGAATGAACACGCTCTCTTGCAATCAAATAAGCGATTACTTCAGAGTCGATTGTTGTCTGAAAAATTGCCCCTCGATGCTCAAGCTCTTTACGAATCTCAACAGCATTAGTAAGGTTGCCGTTATGAGCGATAGCAAGAACACCCTTAACATATCTCATTACAAGCGGTTGAGCGTTTTCAGGAACGCTTCCGCCAGCGGTTGAATATCTGACATGAGCAACGGACATCTGACCTTCAAGTGAAGCTAAGGTTTCCTTAGAAAATACTTCGCTTACAAGTCCCATATCCTTATGATAGCTGATTACGCCTCTGTCGTTAACGGCAATTCCGCAACTCTCCTGACCTCTGTGCTGTAAAGCAAGAAGTCCATTATATGAAGCATAAGCTGGGTTTATAGCACCATCACTATATACTCCGAAAACACCACATTCTTCATGCAGCTCCTCGGAGAAACAGTCTGAAAATTTGCTGCTGTCCAAAAGGTTTCACCGTCCTGTTAGCATTATAAAATTGTTTATAAAAAGATTATGCAAGGCCAATTCTTTTCATCATCTCAGCATAAGCTTCTTCTACGCCGCCCATATCTCTGCGGAAACGGTCCTTGTCGAGCTTCTCGTGTGTCTTAATATCCCAGAAACGGCAAGTATCAGGAGAAATCTCGTCAGCAAGTATAATCTTATCGTGGAACTTGCCAAACTCAAGCTTAAAGTCGATAAGCTCAACGCCTACGCCTGCAAAGAATTCCTTCATATAGTCGTTTACTTTATAAGCCATATCGCTGATAACATCAATTTCTTCCTGAGTTGCGATACCGCAAGCGATAGCCTGTGAATTGTTAATCATAGGGTCGCCAAGCTCGTCATTCTTATATGAAAACTCAAGGATTGGGCATTTAAGCTCCATACCTTCCTCAAGGCCGAGCTTCTTTGCGAGGCTGCCTGCTGCCTTGTTACGGATAATAACCTCGAGAGGAACGATAGAAACCTTCTTAACGATAGTTTCTCTATCGCTGATTTCCTTTACGAAATGTGTTTCGATGCCTTTTTCTGCAAGAAGCTTGAACATAAAGTTAGACATCTTATTATTAACTACGCCCTTACCTCTGATTGTGCCTTTTTTAAGACCATTAAAAGCAGTAGCGTCGTCCTTATATTCTACCATACAGTAATCAGGGTCGTCCATTGCGTAAACCTTTTTTGCCTTGCCTTCGTAAATAAGCTCTTTCTTTTCCATATTCAAAGTCCTCCAAACTTAAATTGACAAAATAAAAAAATCATACGCATATATTATACTTCATTTCGACGATTTAAGCAAGAGTCAGAAAGACGATTTATTTTTTCTATGATTTTGCATAATTTTTTCAAAAAATTTCATATTTGCTCATATATTATCAAAAGTCTATGCTTTTACGGTGTCTTTTTGAATGATTTACTATAATTTTTGCCAAAAATGCAGTACTATTTGTGTATAAGTTGACAAAATTTTATTAGTTTATTATATTTTTACAATTTTTGTTTGATTTATGGAAAATTATATGATAAAATATGCAAGGTATTAAGGAAGATATCCATACAAATTTGTTTTATTTCAAATATCTAAGTGATTTTTCTTCTGAAAATACTTGCAAATCAATCTTCAATATAAGGAAGTGGCTTCAATGTCATATGTAAGTGAACAACTTGAAAAAATTAAGGCAAAGAACCCTGCTCAACCTGAATTCATTCAGGCAGTAACTGAGGTTCTTAACTCTCTCGAACCAGTTTTCGAGCAGAATCCTAAGTATCAGGAAAACGCTATTATCGAAAGAATTACAGAGCCTGAAAGACAGCTCATGTTCAGAGTTGCTTGGGTTGACGATAACGGTAAGACACAGGTAAACCGTGGCTTCCGTATCCAGTTCAACAGCGCTATCGGTCCTTACAAGGGCGGTCTTAGACTTCACCCATCAGTAAACCTTGGTATCATTAAGTTCCTCGGTTTCGAGCAGATTTTCAAGAACTCCCTCACAGGTCTTCCAATCGGCGGCGGCAAGGGTGGTTCTGACTTCGACCCTAAGGGTAAGAGCGACCGTGAAATCATGGCTTTCTGCCAAAGCTTTATGACTGAGCTTTATAGACACATTGGTGCTGATACTGATGTTCCTGCTGGTGACATTGGTGTTGGTGCTCGTGAAATCGGCTACCTCTTTGGTCAGTATAAGAGAATCCGCAATGTTTATGAAGGTGTTCTCACAGGTAAGGGACTTAACTATGGTGGTTCTCTTGCAAGAACAGAGGCAACAGGCTACGGTCTTCTCTATCTCACAAAAGAAATGCTCAAGCAAAACGGCATGGATATTGCTGGTAAGACAGTTTGTATCTCTGGTGCTGGTAATGTTGCTATCTATGCTACACAGAAGGCACAGCAGATGGGTGCTAATGTTGTTACTCTTGCTGATTCAACAGGCTGGGTATACGACAAGGACGGCATTGATGTTGCTGCTGTTAAGGAAATCAAGGAAGTTAAGCGTGCAAGACTTTCTGAGTATACAAAGTATCGTCCAAATGCAGAATATCACGAGGGCAAATTCCTTTGGACAATTCCTTGCGATGTTGCTCTTCCATGTGCAACACAGAACGAGCTTGATGTTGAGGGTGCACAGAACCTTATCAAAAACGGCGTAAAGGCTGTTGCTGAAGGTGCTAATATGCCTACAACACTTGAAGCTACAAAGATGTTCCAAGAGAATGGTATTCTCTTTGCTCCAGGTAAGGCTGCTAATGCAGGTGGTGTTGCTACTTCTGCACTCGAAATGTCACAAAATAGTCAAAGACTTTCTTGGACATTTGAAGAAGTTGACGCTAAGCTCGAGGGCATTATGGTTAATATCTTTACAAATATCGCTGCTGCTGCTGAGAAGTATGGTCATAAGGGCGATTATGTAATGGGTGCTAACATTGCAGGCTTCGAGAAGGTTGCAGATACTATGATTGCACAGGGTGTATATTAATAGAACAGCAAACCTAATAAACTAAATTACTCCTATCCCTTTCTATAAAACTACAATCCCCGGATATTGTTTGGCATAAGCATCAACAATATTCGGGGCATTTTTTATAATCATACATAATTTAACTAAGTATCATAGGTTTTAATAGCAATGTTCTTAATTTCACTTACCCTTTAAGTAGTGAATTTAGCTTATCACTTTTTTACTAAAAATCCGCTTTTTTTCAAATTTAGGTATATATAATATAACTGTGAATTTGTTGCAAAGAGCAGTAATTTATTGTATAATATATAAATAAATTTATAAAAAGGTGTGTACAGATATGCTCCTCCGAAGCTGGGACAGGCTTCCCAAAAATATGAAAAATGATGATGTAAGAAAATATTATGATATACTTTCCAAAAAGACGGCAAGTCTGCTTTTTAAGCGTATACTTGATTTTATTCTTGCTTTAATTATGTTGATTGTGCTTTCACCTATTTTTTTGATTGTTGCGATTTGGGTTAAATGCGATTCAAAGGGCAGCGTTTTTTTTCGGCAAGAAAGAGTCACTCGTTATGGAAAGATTTTTCATATCATAAAATTTAGAACAATGGTTCAAAATGCTGAAGCTATTGGTTCACAGGTTACCGTTGACCACGATTCTCGTGTTACTCGTGCAGGGCATTTCTTGCGAAAAACAAGGCTTGATGAATTACCGCAGCTCTTTAACATTCTATCAGGAAGTATGAGCTTTGTTGGCACAAGGCCTGAGGTTATGAAATATGTCAAGTGTTATACGCCTGAAATGATGGCAAGCCTCCTACTCCCTGCTGGAGTAACTTCACTTACGAGCATAAAATTTAAAGATGAAGAAAAGCTTTTGAAAGATGCTGATGATGCAGACAAGGTTTATGTAGAAGATGTTCTCCCCTTAAAGATGAAAATAAATCTTGAATACACAAAAAAATTCAATATTTTTTTCGATTTAAAAGTTATGTTTATGACGGTTATTGCCGTACTCAAGTAATACGACTGGTGGTGTATACCTATAATGAATATCACAAAAAAGGAAATAACAGCCTTGCTCATGAATACCTCTGCTATAAGATTTTCATTGCTTTGTCTGCTGTTTTTTGGTTCTGTTTGTGTGATAGATGCTGCTTGCTATTTTTTAGCTGCTCCAATATATGTATGGGCAGGAATCGTTTTATACATAAAGCTTATAAAAGAGATGAAATTAAGAAAAATCAAGCACTTACCAATAATAACTCTATTCATTGCCTCAGGACTCATTTCTGTTGCAGTAAACTTCGCATATAACATACATGAAAATCTTTTTATGATTTATTATGTTATTCTCTGCTTCTTTCTGTTTTATGGATTATATGCTGAAAAAACTCACGAGGCTGCAAAAAGAGAAATGACCTTCTTCTTTAAGTTTTTTCTTTCATCAACAACCATACTTATGGCCATAAGTATCGTAATACTCCTATTCTCTAAAAAAGGCTTTATGTTTATGGATTATTACATAAGCATAAAGGATAATCGCTTTGTCGGCATATTCACAAATGCCAATCTTTTGGCTTTTTATGCTGTTATCGGTGTTATCTTCTGCCATATACTTTATTTAAGGCACAAGGCTGTTTCTAAATTTACCTTTAGAGTAAGTCTTTACTATGGAATATGTCTTTTTATAAACTTAGTTTCACTCTTTCTCTCTGACTCAAACGGTTCACTTGTATTCATAATAATCTATGTTTGTTTTATAGCATTCTATAAAATTTTCAGAAACAGTGATACCGTAAGAACATTTAATTTTATGTTCAGAATAATTTCATTAATTCTTGCCTGTGTGATATTTGCCTTTTCATTTTTAACCATAAGGTCTTTTGCTCAAGAAGGCTTTGCCACATTGCTTGAATCTGAAAGAAAATTTTCAGAAAGCCAAAGTGTAGAAGTAACAAGCACAATTCCAAAATCCGAAAATTCCAAAATTCCAGAAAACAAATCTTCCAAGTCGGAAAACACTTCAAAATCAAGTGAAACCTCAAAAGCTGATAACAATAAATATCTTCCAAGTGACAATACCCATACAGAAAACATTTTCAGAGATAAAAAGACAACAACCTTTACCCATGAAAATAAAAATATCGACAGCGGAAGAATTCCACTCCTTAAACAAGCAATAAAACTTTTTTTACTCTACCCTATCTTTGGAGTTGCTCCAAGAAATATTGTTCTATATGGCGAAAAGTATCTCGGTGGATTAAAATATTCCGATTTCCACAATGGTTTCGTAACTATACTTGTAAGCTTTGGAGTTGTAGGCTTTACTTTCTTTATAATCTTTGCAGTAAAGATTGCAAAAAGTATGCTCATCTGCATTTTCAAAAAACGCAACAAAAATGATACTGAGCGTGAGATGTTGCCTTGTCTGCTTGCATTTTTGGCGGCATATTGTGTTTACTCAATGTTTGAAATTACACTTCTGCTTGATGTATCTTTTAAGGTACTTATCTTCTGGCTTATTCTTGGCTATGCAATGAGCTATCTCAATCATTATGAAATGAGCGATTATCGAGGCAGACTGAATAGTTCAACATTCTTCCCAGGCTTTGTAAGCAAAATTCAATCAGCATATAAAGATAATCCAGATAAGCAAAGCGATACGCAAAAAAATGAAGATAAAGAAAATTCCAATTAGTTACCGAGCGGGCGAACAAAGTTCGCCCCTAAAGTTAGTTAGCAAATTTCTCAAGACACTTAAAAGTTTTGCACAAGCTTTTTCAAAAGCTTGCGGTTTCCAAAGGCAGAGCCTTTGGTGGGTTTTAAGGGCAACGCCCTTAACATTCTTTGCTTCTAAAGCGGTGGACTTTGTCCACCGCTTAATTTTCTCTTGTTAGCAACATTAGTTGATAAAGGCGAACTGCGTTCGCCTAAGGAAAAAACAAATGTTGGGCTTCGCCCAAAAGTGTTTCGCTCTCTGTGGAGAGCGACAAGGGCGTTGCCCTTGACCAACGAGCCTTTAAAAAGGCTCGAGCGAAACTTTTAAGGTCTTGGGGAAAGTGAGATTGCTAAGACAAAAAACAGCCCAAGGATAATTTCCTTGAGCTGTTTTATTATGTTTATTTAAATCAATTACTTGATTACTCTTACCTTGATAACGCCATCAATAGCTTCAATAGCAGCTACATCAAAATCGCCTGTTACATCAAGTATTGTGTATGCGTATTCTTTTCTTGACTTGCTCTGCATATTCTCAATGTTAGCACCTGCAAGAGCAGTTGTTACTGCACTAATCATATTTGGAACATTCTTGTGAATAACACAAATTCTTGTACCTGTGCCACGAACCATAGAAACCGCTGGAAGTGTTACAGAATTCTTGATATTACCATTCTCGAGGTAGTCCTTAATCTCATCAGCAGCCATCTTTGCACAATTATCCTCTGATTCAGGTGTAGACGCACCGAGGTGAGGCGTTACGATTACATTCTCAACATCGAGAAGCTCTGGTGCTGCAAAGTCTGTTATATACTTTGCAATCTTGCCATCAGCAACTGCTGAAAGAACTGCTTCGTTATCAGCTAAATCTCCACGAGCAAAGTTGAGAATACGAACACCGTCTTTCATCTTTGCAATATTTTCCTTGCCGATTACGCCCTTTGTTTCTGGTGTGAGCGGAACATGAAGTGTGATATAATCGCTATTCTCGAAAATATCATTAAGAGAAACAACATGCTTAACCTTTGGTGAAAGTCCCCATGCTGCATCAACAGAAATGAATGGGTCATAGCCAAGAACATTCATTCCAAGTGAAACTGCTGCATTAGCAACAAGAATACCAATAGCACCAAGACCGATTACGCCAAGTGTCTTACCCTTTATTTCAGGACCGACAAACTGGCTCTTGCCTTTTTCTACGAGCTTTGCTGCATCTGCATTATCCTTGAGAGTCTTTGCCCACTCGATACCCTCAACAATTTTTCTTGAGCTGAGGAACAATGCTGAAAGAACAAGCTCCTTAACAGCATTTGCATTAGCACCAGGTGTATTGAAAACTACGATACCATGCTCTGTGCATTTATCAAGAGGAATATTGTTGACGCCTGCACCTGCTCTTGCGATTGCAAGAAGGCTTGAAGGAAGTTCCATATCGTGCATAGATGCTGAACGAACGAGAACTGCATCAGGATTTTCAACAGAATCTGCAACATTGTAATTATCGCCAAGACGGGAAAGTCCTGCCTTAGAGATTTTATTAAGTGTAAGAATATTATACATTAAAATCAACCCTCTAATGTTATTTGTAATTAGGCGTTCTTAGCCTCGAACTCTGCCATAAACTTAACAAGAGCTTCTACACCCTCATATGGCATTGCATTATAGATAGAAGCGCGCATACCGCCAACTGTTCTATGTCCCTTGATGTTGACAAGACCTTGCTCTGTTGCTTCCTTAACGAACTTAGCATCAAGCTCATCACTGCCTGTAACGAATGGTACATTCATAAGTGAACGGTCTTCAGGAACAACTGTGCCTCTGAACATCTTAGAGTTATCGAGGAAGTTATAAAGCAATGCTGCTTTCTTCTCGTTGAGCTTCTGCATATTCTCAAGACCGCCGATTTCGTTCTTAATCCATTCAAGAACAAGCTTTGCAATGTAGATTGTATAGCAAGGTGGTGTATTGAACATAGAACCGTTATCTGCATGTGTCTTGTAGTTGAGCATTGTAGGAGTGATGTCACGAGCGTGACCAATAAGGTCCTCACGAATGATTACTACTGTAAGACCAGCAGGAGCCATGTTCTTCTGAGCACCTGCATAAACCATACCAAACTTAGAAATATCAAGTGGTGTGGAAAGAATGCAGGAAGAAATATCAGCAACAAGTGGTACATTTCCTGTTTCAGGGATTTCGTGATAAACTGTACCATAGATTGTATTATTCATACAAATATAGAAATAGTCAGCATCCTTTGTGAATGTTGATGGGTCAAGCTTAGGAATATATGAGAAAGTCTTATCCTTAGAGGAAGCAACTACATTAGCTTCGCCATAGCGTGCAGCCTCTTTATAAGCCTTTGTTGCCCATTGACCTGTTAGAACATAGTCAGCCTTGCCTGAACCATTCATAAGGTTGAGAGGAATAGCAGCGAACTGTGTTGATGCACCGCCCTGGAGGAAGAGAACCTTATAGTTATCAGGAATGTTCATAACCTCACGAAGAAGGCTCTCTGCACCCTCGATAATTGTACCGTAAATCTTTGAACGGTGGCTCATCTCCATAACGGATTGACCGCTACCCTCATAGTCCAGCATTTCTGCTGCTGCCTTTTTAAGAACTGATTCGGGAAGCATAGAAGGGCCTGCCGAAAAATTGTATACTCTGCTCATTATATTTAGCCTCCAATAAATTTGCGGTTTTTCCGCATAATATTATGATAAGTACTTCTTTAATTATAGTGCTTATAAATCGCCTTGTCAATATAAAGACTCCTAAAAAATCCGCATAAATTGACAGTGTTTCTTGCATATTATACAGATTATGTTGCAAAAAGAATTATATTTGCATCAATCACACAGATTTTTTAATGTAAATTTGCCGTTCTCATAAATCATATAGCTATGATTACTTCCGTTTTTTGGAATGGAAACTGAGCCTGGATTTACATAATAAAATTCTCCAAAAGCTTCATTTGCAGGAATATGCGTGTGTCCATTCAAAAGAATATCTCCGCTTTTAAGCATTGGTGGATTTTGTGGGTTAAATTTATGTCCATGGGTAGCATAAATAGTTTTATTTCCGTCATAAATTATTGCATATTCTGCCATAATCGGAAAATCTAAAACCATTTGGTCAACCTCTGTATCACAGTTTCCACGAACACATATTATCTCGTTTTTAAGCGAATTAAGAATAGCTATAACGCCTCTTGGATTATAGACAAGCGGTAAATCGTTTCTTGGTCCATGATAAAGTAAATCGCCAAGAAGTAACAGTTTATCCGCACTCTCTTCACGATATTTTTCAGCCATAATTTTACAGTAATGTTCTGAGCCATGAATATCTGATGCTATAAAAATCTTCATTTTAACACTCCTAACAAAAGCATTTATTACATAATACTCTCTACTTCTATTTTTTGTCAAGTTTAATGCGACGAGCGGCGAGCCGCCGCTCCCAAGACGCGGAATCGCTCGACAAGTCTCGCTCGTAGTGAACAAGGGAAGTTAATTGACGCGGTCGAAAAAATTACCAAGCGGGCGAACACAGTTCGCCCCTACGATTAGTTGACAGATTTTTCTAAGACAATTGAAAGTTTTGCTCAAGCTTTTTCAAAAGCTTGCAGGGTTGAGGAACGGAGTCCCTCATGGGTTTTTAAGGGCAAAGCGGCGAGCCGCCGCTCCCAAGACGCGGAATCGCTCGACAAGTCTCGCTCGCAGTCGATTAGGGAAATCTGTTGCCGCGGTCGATAAAATTTACCAATGAACTACCGATTAGCTAATACACTTTTCTAAGACAATTAAAGTTTAGGTCAAGCCTTTAAAAAGGCTCGAGCGAAACTTTTAATTTATTTTTTGGATATAGTTTTAAGCTATATCAAAATGATAATTTTTGATATTTTACAATTTCTTTTTGTGATAGTAAAATCAGTAGTAAGATTAAATTATATTTATGTCAAAAGGAGAAAGGATATATGCTTACATCTATAATCGGATTTCCGAGAGTTGGTACTCTCAGAGAACTTAAATTCGCAACAGAAAAATATTTCAGAGGCGAATTTTCAGCTTGCGAACTTCAACAAACAGCTAAAAATATCAGACAAACTCAATGGGCTACTCTGAAAAACAGCGGTCTTGATTTTATTCCATCAAATGATTTTTCGTTCTACGATTGCACACTTGATGCAGCTGTACTTTTTAATATTATTCCTGAACGCTATAAGAAGCTTAATATCTCCGAGCTTGATACTTATTTTGCAATGGCAAGAGGTTATCAGGGCGAAAACGGTGATGTTAAAGCTTTAGCTATGAAAAAATGGTTCAACACAAATTATCATTATATGGTTCCTGAAATTGAAGATACAACAGAAATTAAGCTTGCTGGCACAAAGCCTTTTGAACAATTTAATGAAGCTAAGGCTCTCGGAGTTAAGACAAAGCCAGTTATTGTAGGTGCATTTACTTTATTAAAGTTAATCAGATATACTGGCTCAAAGCAAGCTGAGGATTTCTGCGAGGATATTATCAAGGCTTATTCTGATTTACTTGCTGAATTTTCAAAGCTTGATGCAGAATGGGTACAGTTTGATGAGCCTTATCTTGTACACGATTTAAATAAGGAAGATATTGCACTCTTTAACAAGCTATACAATGGAATTATAAGTAATAAAAAATCTGTAAAGCTTTTACTTCAAACTTATTTCGGTGATGTTCGTGATATTTATAATCAGCTTACTGCTTTTGATTTTGATGGCATAGGCCTTGACTTCATAGAAGGCAAGAAAACTCTTGAACTTATCGAGCAAAATGGTTTTCCAGAAGATAAGCTTTTATTTGCAGGCGTTGTGAATGGCAAGAATATTTGGAAAAACAATTATAAGAAAACACTTGCACTTCTTTCTGAACTTAAAACAAAGGGTATAAACACTGTTATAAGCAGCTCCTGTTCCCTACTTCATGTTCCTTATACACTTAAAAATGAAACTAAGCTTTCTGCTGAATATACAAGCCATTTCTCCTTTGCAGAAGAAAAGCTTATTGAGCTTGCTGAACTTAAATTTCTTACAGATACGGATAATTTTGAGAATGAAACCGCATATATTGCTAACTGCAAGCTTTTTGAAAACAGAACTAATTGCTATGATGACGCTGTTCAAAAAAGAGTTGCTGGCATTCAGGAAAAGGATTTTACAAGACTTCCTGAATTTAACGAAAGAGAAAAAATCCAGAAAAAGGAATTTGAACTTCCTATTCTTCCTACAACTACAATAGGTTCTTTCCCTCAGACTTCTGATGTTAAAGCAAACCGTTCCTCTTTTAAGAAGGGAAATATCTCCGAAAAAGAATATAATGAGTTTAACCGCAAAAAGATTGCCGAGTGCATTTCTTTGCAAGAGGAAATCGGACTTGATGTACTCGTTCATGGTGAATTTGAAAGAAATGATATGGTTGAATATTTCGGAGAACAGCTTAACGGCTATCTCTTTACTGAAAAAGCCTGGGTACAGTCATACGGTACACGCTGTGTAAAACCACCTATTATCTGGGGCGATGTTTCTCGTTCTAAGCCAATGACGGTTGAATGGTCTGTTTATGCACAAAGCCTTACAGATAAGCTTGTAAAGGGTATGCTTACTGGCCCTGTTACTATACTTAACTGGTCTTTCCCTCGTGAAGATATATCTATCAAGGAAAGCACTTATCAAATTGCCCTCGCAATTCGTGATGAGGTCTTGGACTTAGAGGCAAACGGAATAAAGGTAATTCAAATAGATGAAGCTGCCCTTCGTGAAAAGCTTCCTTTGCGTAAATCTGACTGGTACTGTGAATACCTCGATTGGGCTATTCCAGCTTTCAGACTTGTTCATAGTGGTGTAAAGGCTGAAACTCAAATTCATACACATATGTGTTATAGCGAATTTACCGATATTATTCCTGCAATAGACCAAATGGACGCTGATGTTATCACCTTTGAGGCATCTCGTTCTGATTTGCTTATACTCGATTCTCTCAAGAAAAATAACTTCAAGACAGAAGTCGGACCAGGTGTTTATGATATTCATTCTCCAAGAGTTCCATCTGTTGAAGAAATTGAAAATGCTATTACAAAAATGCTTGAAAAAATCAGTATTGATAAGCTTTGGGTAAATCCTGACTGTGGTCTTAAAACAAGAGGCGAAACCGAAACAACTGCAAGCCTTAAAAATCTGGTTACCGCAACAAAAAATCTTAGAAATAAGATTAAATAATTAAATTTAAACAGCTAACAAAAATGAGTTCGGAATTTTACCGAGCTCATTTTCCATATTGACAGACTTCTCTAAGAAATTTAAAGCTTAATTCAAGCCTTTGCACAAAATCTGCAACCATTATATTTTCTTCATTAATCTCTATAACTCAACTAACCATTGCATAATTCTCCTGAATTTTTATGAATATAAACACATTATAACATAGTTCAAATTTTGTGCAGTTATTTTTGTTTCCAATTTTTATATTGATTATATATAAATCTA
>ERZ779896.911-NODE-911-length-30628-cov-8.850358_pt1 | contig 30628 bp, 27 predicted proteins | sample MGYA00511067_ERZ779896 | MGnify/ENA primary metagenome ERZ779896 (study PRJEB29588, sample SAMEA2161597) | human gut metagenome | biome: human gut; feature: human-associated habitat; material: faeces | place: Denmark | collected 2008/2010 ... | reverse complement strand
GGAAGCACCGTCCAGCAGCGGGCCTTGTCCGGGCCGGACACCGCCGTCAGCAGCTCGTGGGCCGCGATGACGGACAGGGCCGCCAGCAGTAGGGCCGTGGCCCAGGCGGGAGCGATGCACAGCACGGCAAGCAGGGCGGGAATGCCCACCACAGCCACCAATATCCTCTGTTTCATGTTTGTATCCTCTCTATTTCACGCCGCCGAACCGCCGGTCGCGGCTCTGGTAGGCGATGATGGCTTTGTCCAGGGCCCGGGCGTCGAAGTCCGGCCACAGGGTGTCGCAGAAGTAAAACTCCGAATAGGCGCACTGCCACAGCAGGAAGCCCGACAGGCGCTCCTCGCCGCTGGTGCGGATGATGAGCTCCGGGTCCGGAATCCCGGCGGAGTAGAGATAGTCGGAGAAGCCCGCCTCAGTGAGGCTGTCCGGGTCAGCGGTACCGTCGGCGCAGTCCCGGGCGAAGCGGCGGGCGGCGTGGAGGATCTCCTCCCGGCCGCCGTAGTTCAGGCAGACGTTGGCCTGGAACCCGTGAATGTGGGTGGAGATCTCATTGGTGCGGTCCACCAGGGCCTGCAGCTCCGGCGAAATGGCGGACAGGTCCCCCAGAAAGCGCAGGCGGATCTGGTCCCGCTCCATGGAGTCGATGGCCTCCAGCATATACTGCTTGAGCAGGGCCATGATGGTGCTGACCTCGTCGGCGGGACGCCTCCAGTTTTCCGTGGAGAAAGCGTACACCGTCAGGTATTCCACCCCCAGGTCCTTGCAGTAGGTGGCGATTTTGCGGAAGGTCTCGGCCCCCACTTTATGTCCGGCAGTGCGAGGCAGACCCCGCTGCTTCGCCCAACGACCGTTGCCGTCCATAATAATAGCGATGTGGCGGGGCAGGCGGCTCTTGTCCACCTGCCCCGCCCCGTGATGATGAATTTTCTTGGAAAACAGGCCCATCAGACGGACAGGAGCTCCTTTTCCTTGTTTTCCAGGAGCTTGTCCAGTTCCTTGCAGCTGTCGTCGGTCAGCTTCTGCAGGTCCTTTTCCGCCATCTTCAGCTCGTCCTCGGTGATCTCGGAGGCCTTCTGCTGCTTCTTGAAATTCTCCATGGCGTCGCGGCGGATGTTGCGCACGGCCACCTTGCCGCCCTCGGTATACTTGCGGATCTGCTTGACCAGGTCCTTGCGGCGCTCCTCGGTCAGCTGGGGGAAGCTCAGGCGGATGGCCTTGCCGTCGTTCTGGGGATTGATGCCCAGGTCAGACTCCAGAATGGCCTTTTCGATGGCCTTCAGGGCAGAAGCGTCCCAGGGGGTGATCACCAGGGTGCGGGGATCGGGGGAGCCAACGGATGCGATCTGCTGGATGGGGGTGGGGGTGCCGTAATAGTCCACATGGATGCGGTTGAGCACGGAGGCGTTGGCACGGCCTGCACGCACGGCGGCAAAGTCGTTGGCAACGGATTCGATGCTCTTTTTCATTTTTTCCTCGTAAACCTTGTACTCGTCTTTCAGCATGGGTTATGCCTCCTTCACAATTGTTCCGATTTTTTCGCCGCGCAGGGCGCGGACGATGTTGTAGGGGTCCTTCAGGGCGAACACCAGCACGGGAATGTGGTTGTCCATGGACAGGCTGGTGGCAGTGGAATCCATGACGGCCAGGCGGCGCTTGAGCACCTCGTCGTAGGTGATGGCGTCGAACTTCACGGCGTTGGCGTTCTTGGCGGGGTCGCAGTCGTACACCCCGTCGATGTTCTTGGCCAGCAGGATCACGTCGGCCCCGATCTCGGCGGCCCGGAGCACGGCGGCGGTATCCGTGGAGAAGAAGGGGCAGCCCACGCCGCAGCCGAAGATCACCACCCGGCCCTTTTCCAGGTGCCGGACGGCACGGGCCCGGATGTAGGGCTCCGCCACCTCTTTGATCTCCAGCGCCGTCTGGACCCGGACGTCCACGCCCTTCTGCTCCAGCACGTCGGCCATGGCCATGCAGTTCATGGCGGTGGCCAGCATGCCCATGTGGTCGGCACGGGTGCGCTCAATGTGGCCCTCGCCGTTTTTCACGCCCCGCCAGAAGTTGCCGCCGCCGATGACCACGCCCACCTGGACACCCATGGCCACGCACTCCTTGATGACGTCGGCCACCCAGCCCATGACCTGGAAATCCAGGCCGAAGTGCTTGTCGCCGGCCAGAGCCTCGCCGCTGATCTTCAGCAGCACCCGTTTGTACTTCGGTTCGTCCATTGACTGAATCCTCCCTATCTATACTTAGGTGTATTTTACCTTATTTTTCTGGTTTTGCATAGGGGGTAAACGCAAATTTTTGCCAGGTTGTTTTTTCCGGGAAAAAAGTATATAATACAGAATTATCAAAAAAGGGCTTCGCCCTTTTTTGATAAAAGGCTTGCAGTCTGCCGCGCGCATAATTTGTTCGCTGAAAGCGAACAAATTCCACACTTGCAGACTGAGAAGTATTTTTTGCCAGGTACACGCCCCGGCAAAAAATGATTCCATTTTATTTGCCGCCTGCGGGCGGCAAACTCTGCGAGGCTTTTTTGACAAGCGGGTCATAATGCAAAATATATACAAAGGAGGCGGGGCTATGGAGCTGCGCCACGTTTATGGGAACACCTATGCGGCAGTGGGGGCCACGGCGCTGATGCCGGTATATAAGCTGACGGACACGGACATCGTGCTGATGGACACGGGCTATGCCCGGCTGGACCGCAGCGCCCTGGTGAATCTCATTGAGGGCAACGGGTTCCGGCTGCGGGGAATCATCTGCTCCCACGCACACTTTGACCACACAGGAAACGTCCGGTACTTGCAGCAGCGGTACGGCTGCCAGGCGGCGGCCCAGATCATCGAGGCGGGCATCTCCGTGAATCCCGATGCGTACCGGGCCAACTATGTGGCCCTGACCTACGGCAAGAGCCGGGAGTATCTGCTGGAGGAGTGCTTTCCGGCGGACGTGATCATCCCTGCCGATGCGGAGCATCTGGACTTCTGCGGGGCCAGGTTCGGCATCCTGCAGCTGCCGGGCCACTCCGCCGGGCACATCGGCGTCGTCACCCCGGACGGGGTTGCCTATCTGGGGGACTGCCTGATCGACGAGGAGCAGATCGCCGCCGCCAAGCTCCCCACCAGCATGTTCATCGCCCGGGACCTGGAGAGCAAGGAGAGCCTGCGGAATCTCCGGCGCCCGGCGTACATCATCGCCCACAAGCAGGTGCTGACGGACATCGGCCCCCTGATCGACCGGAACATCGCCTTTATCCATGACAAGGGCCGGGAGCTGATGGAGGACCTGGAGGACGGCATGTCCTTTGACCAATGGATCTACGCCTTCTGCCAGCGGGAGAACGTCCGCACCCGGAACGAGTTCAAGTTCAGCATCGTGGAGCGGAATTTTGCCAACTTCGTGGACTGGCTGACGGACGAGGGGAAGGTGGAGGTGCGGCGGGAATTTTGCGCCAAGCACTATTTTCACCGGGAAAAGTAAAATGATTGTAAAATAATACGTTGCATATGTTGCGAAAACGGTCTATAATGGACAGATACCCCGCAAGTATAATGAAAATTTGAGGTATTTGAGGATGAACATTGGAGAAAAGCTGAACATGACCATGCTCTGCGACTTTTACGAGCTGACCATGGGCAACGGATACTTTGAAAACGGCTTCAAGGACAAGATCACGTATTTTGACGTGTTCTTCCGCCGGGTGCCGGATAAGGGCGGCTTCGCCATTGCCGCCGGTCTGGAACAGCTGATCCGTTACATCGAGGACCTGCACTTCACCCCGGAGGACATTGCGTATCTCCGTGGGCGGAACCTGTTCTGCGAGGAATTTCTGGAGTATCTGGCGAACTTCCGGTTCACCGGCGACATCTACGCCGTGCCGGAGGGAACCCCGGTGTTCCCCAAGGAGCCGCTGGTGGTGGTCCGGGCCCCGGCCATCGAGGCACAGCTCATCGAGACCTTCACCCTGCTGACCGTGAACCACCAGAGCCTCATTGCCACTAAAGCCAACCGCATCACCCGGGCCGCCAGAGGCCGGACGGTGCTGGAATTCGGCTCCCGCCGGGCCCAGGGCTCCGACGCCGCCATCACCGGCGCGCGGGCGGCCTATATCGGCGGCTGTGCCGGAACCGCCTGCACCATCTCCGACCAGCTGTACGGCGTGCCCGCCGGAGGCACCATGGCCCACGCCTGGGTGCAGATGTTCGACTCGGAGTATGATGCCTTCAAGACGTACTGCGAAATTTATCCCACCAACGCCACCCTGCTGGTGGACACCTACAACACCCTGAAATCCGGCATTCCCAACGCCATCCGGGCCTTCAACGAGGTGCTCAAGCCCAAGGGCATCACCAAGTGCGGCATCCGGCTGGACTCCGGCGACATGGCCTACCTGACCCGGAAAGCCCGGAAGATGCTGGACGACGCCGGGTGGACCGAGTGCAAGATCAGCGTGTCCAACTCCCTGGACGAGTATCTGATCCAGGACCTGTTTATGCAGGGGGCACAGATCGATATGTTCGGCGTGGGCGAGCGGATGATCACCGCCCGGTCCGAGCCGGTGTTCGGCGGCGTATACAAGCTGGCGGCGGTGGAGGACGATGAAGGAAACATCATCCCCAAGATCAAGGTCAGCGAAAACGTGGAGAAGATCACCATTCCCCATTTCAAGAAGGTGTACCGCTTCTATGGCCGGGACACCGGCAAGGCCATCGCCGACCTGATCACCCTCCACGACGAGCAGGTGGACGACACCCAGGACCTGGAGATCTTCGACCCCATGGCCACCTGGAAGAAGAAAACCGTGTACAATTTCACCGCCCGGGAGCTGCTGGTGCCCATTTTCCTCAGCGGCAAGCGGGTGTATGACAGCCCCACCCTGCCGGAGATCCAGGCCTATTGCCGCCAGCAGGTGGACACCCTGTGGGACGAGGTGAAGCGCTTCGACAACCCCCACAAGTATGTGGTGGACCTGTCCCGGAAGCTGTGGGACATCCAGCAGGAGCTTCTGCGTTCGTCCCAGCGGTGATGGAGGATAAGGGCGGACAGAGTCGTCCGCCCCTACAGGCCCTCTCAGTCGGCTGCGCCGACAGCTCTTCCAGAGGGAGAGCCAAGGCTGTAGAGCTCGCTGCCCTCAGCGGGCCGCAAAACAGACACCCTTAGATACCCATACACCGCCGATGAGCGGCGGGGGCAGCGGGAAAGGAGGAAGGATTTCCGTTGAAGAAACCGAAGGTACAGCAAAAAACCGAGCGGCGCATATCGGCGGCCCTGCGGCTGGTGCTGGTGGCGGTGCTGCTGCTGGCCCAGATCGCGCTGGTGCTGGTGCTCAATGACCTGCTGCGGCAGAGAATGGCCATCGCCTATACCCTGCTGGAGCTGGTGGCCCTGGCCTACGTCTTTCGCATCAACAGCCGCCCCGGCGGCGGCTCGTACAAGCTGGGCTGGACCCTGCTGATCCTGACGGTGCCGGTGGTGGGCCTGATCCTGTACTGGCTGTGGAACGGAGATCATCCCCAGAAGCGGCTGGACCTGCAAAAACTGCCCCGGCCCCGGGAGTCCGACGCCCGGCAGGAGCACAGCCGCCTGCAGGTGGAGCACCTGCGGCGGGAGCACCCGGAATGGGGCCGCCTGGCGGCGTATCTGGACCGGCAGGGCTTCCCCCTGTACACCGGCACCGGGGCCGTGTATCTGCCCACCGGCGAGGCGTATCTGGAGGACCTGCTGGAGCGCATGGAGCAGGCGGAGCACTTCATTTTCATGGAGTTTTACATCATGGCCGAGGGGCAGCTGTGGGACCGGCTGATGGATATTTTCCGGCGGAAGGCCGGACAGGGCGTGGAGATCAAGGTGCTGTTCGACGACTTCGGCAGCATGATGCGCATGCCCGAGGAGGCCGTGGAGGAGCTGCGGCGCATAGGGGCGGAGGTGCTGATCTTCAACCCGGTGCACCACTATGTGAACCGGCTGTACTTCAACTATCGGGACCACCGGAAGATCGCCTGCATCGACGGGGACACCGCCTATACCGGCGGGGCTAATATTGCCGACGAATACGCCAACCTGATGGAGCGGTTCGGCTATTGGAAGGACGACGGCATCCGGCTGGAGGGCCAGGGGGCCTGGACCCTGACCCGGGAGTTCATCTATATGTGGGAGCGCATGGGCGGCGCCATGCACCAGGAGCACGACTATTACCGGCCCCACGGCGACGCCCCGGGCCAGGGCTTTGTGCAGCCCTTTGTGGACGGGCCGGACAGCAACCCGGTGTCCTCCGCCGAGGACGCGTTTTTGCAGCTGATCGGCGGGGCCAAGCACATGGTGTATATCACCTCCCCCTATCTGGCCATTGACGAGTCCATGGAGAAGGCCCTGTGCATGGCCGCCGGCAGCGGGGTGGACGTGCGGCTGATGATGCCGGGGATCCCGGACCACAAATTCGCCTTCATGGTGGCGGAGAGCTATTTCGGGGAGCTGCTGGACCACGGGGTGAAGATCTATCGCTTCACGCCGGGGCTGCTGCACGGGAAAACCGTTCTGGCGGACCGGGAGGCGGCCTTTGTGGGGTCCGTGAACATGGACTACCGCAGCTTCCAGCTGCACTTCGAGTGCGGCACCCTGCTGTACGGCGCGCCGGCCCTGGAGACCCTGCTGGAGGACATGGACGGCATTATGGAAAAGTCCTGGCAGGTGACTCGGTCCGACTGGGAGCACCGCCCCCTGCTGCACCGGGTGCTGGGGGGCCTGCTGCGGCCCTTCGCCATGTGGATGTAATTCTTTTGAAAAAGCGGCAGGCCGCTTTTTCGAGAAGGCTGCACCGCGCTTCGTGCCTCACGGGCCGCCGCAGTCGTCCCCTTCGACACGCGCTCCGTGTAAAGTGTTTTTTGCGACGTACACGCCGCCGCAAAAAACGGATCACAATTGATTTGCCGCCTGCGGGCGGCAAACGCTGCGAGGCTTTTACAACAGACTCAAAAGAGACCGTATTCTTCCGAATACGGTCTCTTTTTATGCTTTATGGCTCCAGCCTGTGCAGGAGGCGGTCGGTGAGGGACACGGTCAGGGCGGCGGCAGCGGCCAGGGCCACCGTCACCGCTCCGCCGCACCACAGCACCGCCCGGTAGGCAAACCGGCGCATTACCGCTCCCCTCCCCCGCTGACGATGTGGTAATAGGCGTTGGAGGTGATCCGGTACACCAGGGTGTACAGCGCCGCGAAGGCCAGGAAGCTGGCGGCGGTGGTGCCCACCAGCAGGCGGGTGTTCCAGAGGTTGAACAGAAGCAGCAGCTTATGGACAAAGGGGAAGGCAAAGGCCAGGTGCAGTCCCGCCAGCAGCAGCGGCAGGAAGAACACCAGCAGCAGCTGGCTGTTGATGCTGGAGCGGATGTCCCGGCGGGTCATGCCCACCTTCTGCATGATGTCGAAGCGGGCCTGGTCCTCGTAGCCCTCGGAGATCTGCTTATAATAGATGATCAGCACCGCCGCCAGGGAGAAGCCCACGCTGAGGAGGATGCCCAGGAAGAACAGGCTTCCGTAGGACCCGTAGAAATCTCCGCGATTTTCCGCCAGGGACTCCACGCCCAGCACGCCGTTTTCCATCAGGCCGCCGTCCTGGGCCATGCGGCGGATGGCCTCGGCCACAGGGTCCGCGGCGTCGGGAAGCTGGCGGTCCAGGTCAAAGCCATAGTACCAGCTGCGGGACACGCCCATATTGGCCCGGTTCATCACCTGCTCCAGGGCGTCTGCGGCGGAGAGGTCCGGAACGATGAGCCACAGCTGGGTGACGACGCTGGCGGAGTCGCTGCCGGAAGGAGAAAAGTTATCCAGCAGGCCCGCCACCTGCCAGGTGGGGCCGTTCTGCAGGGTCAGGGAGGTCCCCTGATAGCCGGTCCGGCTGCGGCAGACGTACACCTGCCCCTGGGGCAGGGTCAGGTCCGTGCCCATGGCGGCGTTGTAATCCGCCAGGGGGATCAGGGTCACATCCACGGGATCGCCGAAGCCCTCATTCGGGGAGAGCACCCCGTCCCGGATGGTCATCACCGAGGACACGGAGCGGTACTCCCAAACATTGGCGGCGGACATACCGCTGCGGCTGACGGCGTCCGCCACGGCGGTGCGCAGAGACGTCAGGTCCCCGGACTGGCTGGCCCGGTCCGGGAAGTAGGCGGTGATGTTTTCATCCCGGGGATAGCGGGTGTGCAGGGAGTCCTCCGCGCCGAAATACAGGCAGGTGGTGGAGGAGAGCATCACCAGCACCATAGTGCCCAGGATGCAGATGGAGGCAAGGCCCGCGCCGTTGCGCTTCATGCGGTATACCAGGGAGGAAACGGACACGAAGTGCCGCTTCTGATAGTAAAACCGGGGGTTCTTCTGCAGCAGGCGGCACAGGGCCACGGAGCCGGAGATGAACAGCAGATAGGTGGCGGCAATGACCATCAGCACGGCGGCGAAGAACCAGGTCAGGGCCGCCAGCGGCTCCCGGATGGTGACGGCCAGGTAATAGGCCCCGGCCAGCAGCAGGATGCCCAGCAGCGCTAGGGCCCAATTGGCCCGGGGCGGCTTCTCCCCCTCCGCTTGGCTGCGCATCAGCTGCACGGCGGTGGAGCGGCCCACCCGCAGCAGGGAGGAGATCAGGATCAGCAGGAAAATGCCGGCGTAAAGCCCCAGGGTCAGGAGCAGGCCCCCGGCGGACACCCGGTACACCATGTCCGTTGCCGCGCCCACCATCCGCAGCAGGCCCAGCTCCGCCAGCTTGCCCAGCAGGATGCCCAGGGCCAGGCCCCCGGCCAGGGACAGGCCGCCGGAGAGCAGGGTCTCCCAGCAGAGGATCCGGGCGATGTCCCGCTTGCCCATGCCCAGGACGTTATACAGGGCAAACTCCCGGTTCCGGCGGCGGATCAGGAAGGAATGGGTGTAAAACAGCAGCAGCAGAGAAAACACCCACAGCACAAAGCTGCCCAGATTCAGGATCACCTGCACGGAGCCGCTGCCGGGCAGCGTTCCCTCCGGCAGCCGGGACAGGGCCACAAGAATGTAGAAAAACGACACGGCGCCTACGCCGGTCAGCAGATACGGCACATAGAGGCGGCTGTTTTTCCGGATGCCGTCCCAGGCCAGATGGCGGTACAGCTTCATGCCCGGTCACCGCCTGCCTGGAGCATGGTCAGGGTGTCCGCGATCTTCTGATACAGCTGCTCGTCGGTGCACTGGCCGCGGTACAGCTGGTGGAACACCTGACCGTCCTTGATGAACAGCACCCGCCCGGCGTGGCTGGCGGCCTTGACGGAGTGGGTGACCATGAGGATGGTCTGCCCCTGGCGGTTGATCTGGGCGAACAGGTCCAGCAGCTCGTCGGTGGAGCGGCTGTCCAGAGCGCCGGTGGGCTCGTCGGCCAGGATCAGACGGGGATGGGTGATCAGCGCCCGGGCCACGGCGGCCCGCTGCTTCTGGCCGCCGGACACCTCGTAGGGATACTTGTCCAGCAGCTCCAGGATGCCCAGCTGGCGGGCGATGGGATCCAGGCGGGCCTTCAGCTCCCGATAGGGCCGCCCCGCCAGCACCAGGGGCAGGTAGATGTTGTCCCGCAGGGTGAAGGTGTCCAGCAGGTTGAACTCCTGGAACACGAAGCCCAGGTTGTCCCGGCGGAAGGCCGCGGCGTCGGACTCCCGGACGGCGGCCATGTCCCGGCCGTCCAGCTCCACCCGGCCGGCGGTGGGCTTATCCAGAGCCGCCAGGATGTTCAGCAGGGTGGTCTTGCCGGAGCCGGACTCGCCCATAATGGCCACATATTCGCCCTCCTCCACGGAGAAATCCACCTGCCGCAGGGCCGTGACCTGGCTGCCGCCGAAGCGGGTGGTATAGACCTTTTTCAGGCCCGTTACATTCAGAATCTGCATATTGATGCCTCCTTTACGGGGCCTATTATAGCAGGCCGGGGAAATGCGCCGCCATCGAATGGGCTTACATTTCCCCGGTCTGAGCTTACATTTTTGTCACTCGTGGGTGCGGACGTTGATGAACTCCGCACGGAGCTTGGAATAGAGGATGGTCTGGCTGCTGTACAGGCCGCAGTAGCCGGAGAGGAGATAGCTCAGGGCGCAGGCCACGGCAAAATACGGCGCACCGGCGGAGCCGAACAGCTCCACGCTCAGCAGCACCGAGGCCACCGGGCAGTTCACCGCCCCGCAGAACACCGCCACCAGGCCGATGGCCCCGCCGAACCCGGCGGGCAGGCCCAGCAGGCCCCCCATGAAGCAGCCGAAGGCGGCCCCCACGAAGAACGACGGCACCACCTCGCCGCCCTTGAAGCCGCAGCCGATGGTCAGCGCCGTGAAGAGGATCTTCAGGAACCACGCCCAGGGCGCGGCTTCCCCTTGCTCCACCGCCCGGGCGATCACGTCCATGCCCGCGCCGTTGTAGTCCCGGCCCAGCAGCAGCGTCAGGCCGATGATGGCAAAGCCGCCTGCCGCCGCACGGAGATAGGAATTCTTCAAAAAGCGCACCGCCATGTGCTCCACCCAGTGCATGCCCCGCACGAACAGGATGGACACCAGTGCGCAGCCGATGGCCAGCAGCACCACCAGAAACACCGTCCACACGTCCAGCGCGGGCAGCGTCACGGCGAAGCGGGTGGGCGACACGCCGAAAAGGGACGCGATGAGATACGCCACCGACGCGGCCATCAGACAGGGGATCAGTCCCGCGTAGTAGAGGACGCCCACGCTAATGACCTCCAGTGCGAACACGGTGGCCGTCAGCGGTGTGCCGAACAGGGCGGCGAACACGGCGCTCATGCCGCACAACGTGGCCAGCGGCAGGTCTTTTTCGCCCAGATGCAGCGCCCGGCCGGTACGGTAGCCGATGCCGCCGCCGATCTGCAAGGCCGCGCCCTCACGGCCCGCCGAGCCGCCCAGCAGATGGGTGATGCAGGTGGAGATGAATATGAGGGGTACTAATAAAATAGGTACGTCCTTGCCGAAGTGGACGGATTCGATGATGTTGTTGGTGCCCCGGCCCTCCATGTGGGCCAGACGGTACAGCCCCACGATCACCACACCGCCCACCGGCAGCAGCCAGATGATCCACGGCTGGGCAAGGCGCAGCTCCGTGGCCTGCTCTACGCCGATGTGGAAAGCCGCGCCGACCACGCCGCCGATCAGGCCCACACCGCCGCCGATACACAGCCATTTGGCCAGCGCGATGATATACAGGGAGATATGTTGAAAGAAACCTTTGACGCGTTCCATGGTGTGCTCCTTTGTGGGGTAATAGGCCTCCCTTGTGTAAAGGGAGGTGGCAACGCGAAGCGCGTTGACGGAGGGATTGTCAAGAATACGGTTTATCCCCTCAGTCACCTTCGGTGACAGCTCCCCTTGCAACAATGGGAGCCTTTGATTCAGTTCCCCGCCGCAATGGCAATTTGCTGTTGACGGAAGACAGACGGTCGAGTATAATAGGGAAAGGAATAAAAAAGGAGAGCGTTCTTATGCTGGATAAAAACGATTTGCAGATGATTCAGGAAATGATGCTGGCATCCGAACAGAGGTTGTTTGGGAAGATCGAAGAATCCGAGCAGCGGATGACCGGAAAGATTGAAGAATCCGAAAACCGCATGAAGGTCATGATGGAATCCTATTTCGATCCCAAGTTCAACCTGCTGTACGAAAACCAGCAGATCATGATGGAACAGCTCGCCCCTCGTTCCCGCGTGGACGATCTGGAGGATGAGGTCAAATTCCTCAAATCCGTTGTCCGTCAGATGAACGACGATATCCAGAAATTGAAGAAAGCCATGTGATTACTCGCCGCCCGTTCCGGGCGGCGTTTTTGTCGGCTTCCGCCATTTTAACACCCTCTTGACCCCCTTGTCAACCGCCGCCGGTAGGCGGTTTGCACGAGAAAACTGACATTTTGTCAGCAAGCCATACAAATTTTGGATTTTTTTATTTTCACGGTTGATTCTTGCGGAAATATGCCGTATACTATGAGTACGAGCAAAATTTGTAAGCCCTACTTATTGAAATTGAGGAGGAAAACGAAATGAAATACGGTCGTACTTTTAACTTCTCCGCCGGCCCCGCCATGATGCCGGAGAGCGTGCTGGAGGAGATCCGCGACGAGATGATGAACTACCGCGGCAGCGGCATGTGCGTCATGGAAATGAGCCACCGCTCCAAGGTGTTCCAGCAGATCGCCGACGAGGCCGAGGCAGACCTGCGCAAGCTGATGAACATTCCCGACAACTACAAGGTGCTGTTCATCCAGGGCGGCGGTACGCTGCAGTTCGCCATGGTGGCCATGAACCTGATGAAGAACGGCAAGGCCTGCTACGTGGAGACCGGCGCATGGTCCAAGAAGGCCATTGCCGAGGCCAAGAAGTACGGCGAGGTGCAGGTGGTCGCCTCCTCCGCCGACAAGAACTTCTCCTACATCCCCGACTGCTCCGATCTGGACATTCCCGAGGATGCCGACTACGTCTACATCTGCGAGAACGAGACCATCAACGGCACCACCTGGAACAAGCTGCCCAACACCAAGGGTCACGTGCTGGTGTCCGACCAGTCCTCCATGTTCCTGTCCAAGCCCTGTAACGTGGCCGACTACGGCCTGATCTGGGCCGGTGTGCAGAAGAATGTCGGCCCCGCCGGTATGGCCGTGGTCATCATCCGCGAGGATCTGATCCGCGACGATCTGGACCCCAAGACCCCCATCTACATGAAGTATAAGACCCATGCCGACAACGACAGCATGTACAACACCCCCAACTGCTGGGCCATCTACTGCTGCGGCAAGGTGTTCAAGTATCTGCTGAGCATCGGCGGCCTGGAGGAGATGCACAAGCGCAACATCGCCAAGGCCAAGGTCATCTATGACTTCCTGGACAGTTCCAAGCTGTTCAAGGGCGCTGTGGTGCCCGAGGATCGCAGCCTGATGAACATCCCCTTCGTCACCGGCGACAAGGATCTGGACGCCGCCGTCGTCGCCGCTTCCAAGGAAGCCGGTTTCGACAACCTGAAGGGCCACAAGTCCGTGGGCGGCCTGCGCGCCAGCGTGTACAACGCCATGCCCATCGAGGGCGCTCAGGCTCTGGTGGAGTTCCTGACCAAGTTCGAGGCGGAGCACAAGTAAAAAATATTTGTAGAGTCGTCCGCCCCTGCGGAATGTGACAAGAGACATTCCTTCCCACAACAAACTGTAATAATAAAAGGAGATAATTACCATGCGTATTCTGGTTACTGACGGTATGGATAAGACCGCGATGGCGCAGCTGCGCGAGATGGGCCACGAGGTCGTCGAGCAGTTCTATGAGCCCGATCAGCTGGGCAAGGCCCTGCGTGATTTCGACGTGGTGGTCGTCCGCTCCAAGACCAAGGTTCGCGCCAACCACATTGACGAGGCCAAGGGCAGCAATCTGAAGCTGATCATCCGCGGCGGCGTTGGTGTGGACAACATCGACGTGAAGTACGCCGAGGCCAACGGCATCGCTGTGAAGAACACCCCCAAGGCTTCCTCTCAGTCCGTGGCCGAACTGGCCATGGGTCACATGTTCTCCTGCGCCCGCTACATTTCCCACGCCGGTTACACCATGCGCAACGACCAGTGGGAGAAGAAGGCCTATGGCAAGGGCATCGAGCTACAGGGCAAGACCCTGGGTATCGTGGGCTTCGGCCGCATCGGCCAGCATCTGGGCGTGATGGCCAAGGCCATCGGCATGGACGTTATCGCGTTCGATATCTTCCACATCCCCGGCATCGAGGAGCAGCTGGGCATCCCCTATGTGGAGATGGACGAGCTGCTGGCCAAGTCCGATTTCATCTCTGTCCACGCTCCCGCTGTGGACGGCGGCGCCCTGATCTCCGCGGAGAACATCGCCAAGATGAAGGACGGCGTGTGCGTCATCAACACCTCCCGCGGCACCAACGTGGACGAGGCCGCTCTGCTGGCCGCTCTGGAGTCCGGTAAGGTGCGCGCCGCCGGTCTGGACGTGTACGCCGACGAACCCGCCACCAACAAGGCTCTGTACAGCCATCCCATGGTCAGCTGCACGCCGCATATCGGCGCTGCCACCGTCGAGGCGCAGAAGCGCATCGGCGCCGAGATCGTGGATATCATCAAGGGTATGTAAGGTTTTGCCCGGAACGGGAAAACCTGTCATTGCGAGCCAGTGCTCACACTGGCGCGGCAATCCGTGACTGCAAAAAGAGACGGCGTAAGCCGTCTCTTTTTTGCGCTGATGTGTTGCCTGTCGTGCCATTCCGTAGGGGCGGGGTTCTACCCCGCCCTTGGCTCTCCCTTTGGGAGAGCCCTCCGGTGGTTATTCCGTAGGGCGGCCTGCCCTCAGGCCGCCGCGTAAGACATGACGCACCATCGACGGCGGGGCACATTGGCCCCGCCCTACAGACGTCTATCGTACCCCGTACGTTCACCGTGCGGGCCGTCGAGGACGCCGGCCCCCACGAAATCATACCACGTGCATCCGCGCACATTAAAAATTTTTATTCCTCCGGGATATAGCGGATCACATCCGCCACATCGCATCGCAGAATGCGGCACAGGTCGTTCAGCGTGTTCAGGGTGATGCTGTGGTTCTTCCGCAGCGCATCCAGCGTCCCCGTACTGACGCCATGCTCCTTGATCAGCGCGTACTGGCTGATCCCGCGGCGCTTCATGGTCTCCCACAGCGGATCAAACACGATCATTTCCCGTCACCTCCCTGCTGCTGTTAAGCATACAGGGAATATTCTCCCTCGAATATTGCCGAATATTAGGCTATATTAAAAAGGGTGATAAAAATGAAGCGTTGGATACAGAAATTAAAAGAATTGCCCCGTTGGAAAGGGGATATCATCGGAAGCACAGCATGCTTCGGTTCGCTGTTTGTCATGCTGTTTTTGGGAGTTATGGAAGAATACGCTCTCGTTCTTACGATTCCTTTTATGATGTTCTTCGCGTGGCTCTGTCTGGAGACATGGAGCGGGAAATGATCTTCTAACGTCTGGCAAGGTCAAATTGTTAATTTTTCTTGCGGGGCTTATGGCGGGATTGCAAAACGCCGCGGAGCGTGGTAAAATATTAGGACTGCCGCTTCGACAAATTTCATCCCTTTTAAGGAGATCTCCCCATATGGACGAAAACCGCACCCGTCTGGAGCAGCCCCAGCAGGACGCGCCCAAAAAGCGCAGCCTGTGGCCGCTGTTCTTTTTCCCTATGGCGCTGCTGTATCACGAGCTGCTGCTGCACGCCTTTGACCGCACCATCCTGTTCTGGGATACGCCGCTGGTGTATATCCTGCTGTTCTCCGCCGCAGGCGGCTTCCTGCTGTCGGCACTGGTGGATATTTTGCCCCGGAGGGCCGCCCACATCGTCACCTACGCCCTGTGCGTGTTCTGGACGGTGCTGACGTGCATCGAATACTGCTGCAAGAGCTACTTCAAAAGCTACTGGGGACTCAGCTTCATCACCCAGATGACCGGCAACGTGGTGGGCAACTTCTTCTCCACCATGCTGGAGATCATCTTCGGCCGCATTGTGTTTATCCTGCTGTCCTTCCTGCCGCTGGTGCTGCTGATCATCCTCCGCCGCCGCCTGCTGCCGGGCAAGACCCTCAGCGTCCGCTGCCGCGTTATGGCGCTGGCGGTGTTCGCGGTGTGTCAGGCTGTCGGTTCCGCCCTGTGCTATACCGGCGAGGATCGGGCGGACTACACCTACAACTACGTCACCGACTACGCCGTGCCCCGCTTCGGTCTGGCAGCCACCATTCGGCTGGAGGCCCAGTACGCCATCTTCGGTCTGCCGGACGCGCCGGTGATCCAGGTGGACGAGCCGGTGCCGGATGAGCCGGTGGTCTACGACTACAACAAGATGGAGCTGGACTTCACCGCCACCTCCGATCTGGTGGGCGGCTCCACGCTGGAGAACATGCACAACTACTTCAGCAGCAAGACCGCCAGCCAGCAGAACGAGTACACCGGCATGTTCAAGGGCAAGAATCTCATCCAGATCACTGCCGAGGCCTTCTCCCCCTACGTCATCAGCAAGGAGCTGACGCCCACCCTGTACAAGCTGACCCACGAGGGCTTCGTGTTCACCAACTACTACCAGCCCGGCTGGGGTCAGTCCACCACCGGCGGCGAGTTCGCCCACATGACCGGCATCATCCCCACGTGGGTCAACGGCAATCTCAGCTTCTACGCCAGCCATCAGGACTACATGCCCTTCGCGCTGGGCAACCAGTTCCGGGCGCTGGGCTATACCACCGTGGCCTATCACAACAACTCCTACACCTACTACAACCGCCACCTGACCCACCCCAATCTGGGCTATGATTACTACGGTCAGGGCAACGGCCTGACCCTCACCGTTCCCGGCTGGCCCTACTCCGATCTGGACATGATGGAGCTGACCGCCCCGGCGTATATTGAGGATTATGTGAACACCGGCAAGCCCTTCCACGCCTACTACATGTCCGTCAGCGGACACGCCAACTGGGGCTGGGGCAATGCCATGTCCGCCAAGAACCGGGAGGCCGCCGTGGCGGCGTATCCCAACGCCTCTCAGCCGGTGCAGGGCTACATCGCCGCCAATCTGGAGCTGGAATACGCCCTGACCTATCTGCTGGAGCAGCTGGAGGCCGCCGGGATCGCCGACGACACCGTGATCTGCATGACCGCCGACCACTATCCCTACGCGCTGGTCACCGATGAGGTGGACTACTATCAGGAGCTCAGCGGCAAGCAGGACAGTGAGCTGGATATCTCCCGCTATAAGAACACGTGGCTGCTGTGGAGCGGCAGCATGGAGAGCAGCGTCACCGTCAACACCCCTTGCTCCGCCATCGACATTCTGCCCACCGTCAGCAACCTGTTCGGGCTGGAGTTCGACTCCCGGCTCATGTCGGGTCATGACGTGTTTGCCCAGAACTACAACGCTTCGCAGGCCAGCACCTGCATGCCGCTGGTGATCCTACCCACCAACCGGGGCTACAGCTGGATCACCGCCGCCGGAACCTACGACGCCAAGACCCGCACCTTCACCCCCAATCCCGGCATCACCGTGGCGGACGACTACGTGAAAACCGTGTCCTCGCTGATAGACGCCAAGTACTCCTATGCCCGCCAGCTGATCCAGTACGACTATGCGGGCGTGGTGCTGCATCATCCGCAGGCCACCCACGTGATGGCCGCGCCGCCCAAACCGCCTGAGCCCAGCACGGACGAAACGGCGGACGACACCGTGAACGAGGGTTACGTGGATGATACCGGCACCGGCGGCACCACGGAATAACACATCGGCTTCCCTCCCCTGACAGGGCCTCGACAGAGGCCCTGTTTTTTTATGCAAAAATATCGCAAAGCAGACTCTGACTGTCAAAAGATTTGTCATTCCGAGCCAGTGCGCACACTGGCGTGGGAATCCGTAACCAGAAAGAACGGATTGCCATTCTTCCATTTTCAAAATCTATCTTACCCTTGAGAATTCTTTTTTCCTCTGTTGTCCTGTTGTGGGCAACAACTCCGCGGACTTCTGCTATGGACAAAAGGGCATGCGCCCGAAAACAAGGAGGAAATACAATGAACGAAGCAAAAAAGCCCGGTGTGATGTTTTATTTTGACCAGTGCGCCATTTTCAGGCAGATGCCGATGGAGGACGTCTACGCGCTGGTGATGGCAACGCTGGATTTTGCCGAGAACGGCGTGGTGCCGGAGTTCAAAAATCCTGCGCTGACCTATGCCTGGAGCTTTATCCAGCTGAGCGTCGAACGGGACAGCGTCCGGTATGACCGCGTGGTAGAGCAGCGGCGCAAGGCAGCTGAGAGACGCTGGGCCAGGAAGCAGCAGGACAAGACGAATGCGGATGCATGCATCTGATGCCAATCGCAGACCGTAACCCTCAAAAAGAAAAACAGCGAAAACTGTATTCTTAAAAAACCCCCTGGTTCCCCCTTAAAAAAACGCCGGTTTTCTCTGCAATGTGGAAAACCTTGTGGAAAACATGTGGAAAACCCGTTTTGTCATTGCGCGGCGGGGTAAGGGAGCGATCCGAGCGCTGCCTGTGGCAGATGAAGCGAGGTGAGCGAGTGGCAGCGGTCAAAATTTCAAGCGTCCGCCGTAAGGCAGCGCAGAAATTTTGGACACCGCAACAGAACCGCCCCGCCCTACGAAGTTCCACTACACCCGGTTATTTGTTCCCCCATCACCCAAAGGAGGCTTTCTCAATGTCCGAACCCATTCGACTGACCCTGGCCTATCCCAACGAAAAGCAGCAGCGCTTTCTGGAATGCACCGCCAAATACATCGCCTTCGGCGGAGCGCGTGGCGGCGGCAAAAGCTGGGCCGTCCGCACCAAGGCCATTCTGCTGGCGCTGGGCTACGCGGGGATCCGGCTGCTGATCGTCCGGCGCACCTATCAGGAGCTGGAGAGCAACCACATCCGCATCCTGCGGCCTCAGCTGGCCCAGGTGGCCGAGTACAAGGCCACCACCCGCACCTTCACCTTTCTCAACGGCTCCACGCTGGAGTTCGGCTACTGCGCCAGCGACGGCGACATGGATCGCTATCAGGGCGCGGAGTACGACGTGATCTTTCTAGACGAGTGCACCCAGCTGCGGGAGCAGTGGATGCGGCAGTTCGCCGCCTGTCTGCGGGGCGTCAACGACTTCCCCAAGCGCATTTACTACACCTGCAACCCCGGCGGCCCCGGCCACAGCTACATCAAGCGGCTGTTCATCGACCGGCGCTTCGAGCCCGGCGAGAACCCCGACGACTACGTGTTCATCCCCGCCCGCGTCACCGACAACAAGGCGCTGCTGGCGGCGCAGCCCGACTATCTGAAGCAGCTGGAGGCGCTGCCCCGCCGGCTGCGTCAGGCATGGCTGGAGGGCCGGTGGGATATCTTTCAGGGGCAGGTGTTCAGCGAGTTCACCGACGATCCCACCCACTACGCCGACCGCCGCTTTACCCACGTGATCCCGGCCTTCGACATTCCCCGGGAGTGGCGGGTGTACCGCAGCTACGACTTCGGCTACGCCAAGCCCTTTTCCTGCGGCTGGTGGGCGGTGGATCACGACGGCGTGCTGTACCGCATTCTGGAGCTGTACGGCTGCACCTCCACCCCCAACGAGGGTGTGCTGTGGACGCCGGACAGGCAGTTCGCGGAGATCCGCCGCATCGAGAACGAGCACCCCTACCTGCGGGGACGCACCATCACCGGCGTGGCCGATCCCGCCATCTGGGACGCCAGCCGGGGTGAGAGCGTGTATGAAACGGCGCTGAAATACCGCCTTTACTTTCAGCGGGGCGACAACCGGCGGGTGGCGGGCTGGATGCAGCTGCACTACCGCCTTGCCTTTGACGCGGAGGGGTATCCGGGCATGTACGTGTTCGACACCTGCCGGGGCTTCCTGCGGACGGTGCCCGCCCTGCTGTACAGCGACACCGACGCCGAGGATGTGGACACCCGGCAGGAGGATCACATCGCCGACGAGACGCGGTATTTCTGCATGTCCCGTCCCATGGCGCCGCTCCGCACCACCCCGGCGGTAAGGCCCCAGGATGATCCGCTGGACATGCTGCGAAATGTGTAGGGGCCGTCTACCGCACCACACCGTAGGGCGGGCCCCGTGTGGCCCGCCGCGTGATATTCGACGCACCATCGACGGCGGGGCACATTGGCCCCGCCCTACGAACACTCTATCGATAAACAGTGTGTAGGGGCGGACGACTCTGTCCGCCCCATTTCTGTCATTGCGAGGAGGGCGTAAGCCCGACGTGGCAATCCGTAACCAAAGCCTCCCCTGTGTAATGAGAGGTGTCAACGCAAAGCGTTGACGGATGGGTTGTCATGTAAACGACAATCCCCCAGTCAGCGCAGGGCGCTGACAGCCCCCTTTACACAAGGGGGCCAAGGGCGGGCAGAGTCGCCCGCCCCTGCGACCGTTTAACGTAGCTCCTGCGTCTGACCCGCCTATTTCCCCAAGCAAAAAGCCACCCTTGCGGGTGGCTTTTCCGGTTTCACACCATGCGGCAGGCTTCGCAGTCGTCGCAGTCGGGGAATTCGCTCTTGTCGTAGGGGATGTTATTGCGGTCGTAGTAGTCCTTGACGGCGGACTTGATGGACTCCTCCGCCAGCACGCTGCAATGCAGCTTGTGGGCAGGCAGGCCGCCCAGCGCGTCCACCACCTGCTTGTTGGTGACGGCCAGCGCCTCGTCGATGGTTTTGCCCTTGATGAGCTCGGTGGCCATGGAACTGGAGGCGATGGCGCTGCCGCAGCCGAAGGTCTCGAACTTCACGTCCTCGATGACGTTGCCGTTGATCTTCAGGTACATCTTCATAATGTCGCCGCACTTGGCGTTGCCCACCTCGCCCACGCCGTCGGCGTTGGGGATCTCGCCCACGTTCCGGGGGTGCATGAAGTGATCCATTACAATATCGGTATAAAGAGCCATGATATGATCCTCCTTACATTATATTAAAGCATAAACTGCCGCTGGCCGGAGAGCAGCTCCTTCCACACGGGGGACATGCTCCGCAGGTAGGCCACCACCTCGGGGATGACCTGCAGCATGTAATCCACTTCCTCCTGGGTGTTCCACTCGCACAGGCTCAAGCGCAGCGAGCCGTGGGCCACCTCGTGGGGACGGCCGATGGCCAGCAGCACGTGGCTGGGGTCCAGCGAACCGCTGGTGCAGGCGCTGCCGGAGCTGGCGCAGATGCCCTTGGCGTCCAGCAGGAGCAGCAGGCTCTCGCCCTCAATGCCCTCGAAGCAGAAATTCACGTTGCCGGGCAGCCGGTGGACGGGGTCGCCGTTGAGGGCGGAATGGGGGATTTGAGAGAGTCCTGCCATCAGCTTGTCCCGCAGGGCGGACACCTTGGCGGCGTTCTCGTCGATGTGGGCGCAGGCCTCTTGCAGCGCGGCGGCCATGGACACGATGCCGGGGATGTTCTCGGTGCCGGCCCGCTTGCCCCGCTCCTGAGCGCCGCCCTCGATGATGTTGGTGAGGGGGATGCCCTGACGGGCGTACAGCACGCCCACGCCCTTGGGGCCGTGGAACTTGTGGGCGGAGAGAGACAGCATGTCAATATCCTGGGCCTTCACGTCAATGTGCAGGTGGCCCGCCGCCTGCACCGCGTCGGTGTGGAACAGCACGCCCTTCTCCCTGCACACCGCGCCGATCTCCGGGATGGGCAGGATGGAGCCGATCTCGTTGTTGGCGTACATGATGGTGACAAGGCAGGTGTCCTCCCGGATGGCGTCAGCCACCTGCTGAGCGGTGACGGTGCCGGTGGGGCCCACGTCCAGCAGCTGCACGTCGAAGCCCTCTTTTTCCAGCTTCTTCAGGGTGTGCAGGATGGCGTGATGCTCGAAGGCGGTGGAGATGATGTGCTTCCTGCCCTTCCGCTCGCCGATACGGGCGGCGGAGACAAGAGCCTGATTGTCGGCCTCGCTGCCGCCGGAGGTAAAGGTGATCTCCCGGGGCTGGCAGCCCAGACAGGCAGCCACGGTCTGGCGGGCGGTCATCAGCGCCTCCGCCGCCTGCTGGCCAACGGTGTGCAGGCTGGAGGGGTTTCCGTAATAGGTTTCCATATAGGGCAGCATCGCGTCGATGGCCGTGCGGCTCATTTTGGTGGTGGCCGCGTTATCTGCATAGATCTGCATGGCGTTCCTCCTCGTATATTCTATCACTCTTGCGGGCTTTTGCCCACTTGTTTTATAGGTTAATTGGATGATAACACGAATTGCCTACTGTGTCAATAGGTGATTTGAAGAAAAATGGTAGGGTGTTTTTGTAGGGGTCAGCCCTTGCCTCTCCCTTCGGGAGAGGTGGCCGAGCGCAGCGAGGACGGAGAGGGGCGACACGTTAAGAAAACACGCCGGTGTCGACACGTTAAGAAAATATGCCAGTGGCATATTTTTAGTGTCGATCTCAGCGGCTATGCCGCTGTAGCATCCATCTTGGTTTGCACCGCATCATCTTTTAGTTCCGATCTCAGCGGCTATGCCGCTGTAGCATCTATCCGGACTTACACCACACTATCTTGGATGCCCTCTCAGTCACCTGCGGTGACAGCTCTCCCAAAGGGAGAGCCAAGGGAGGGGCAGAGCCCCTCCCCTACGGAATCACTCCCCCACCCATCGCTTGCTTCCGCTGGGCGGGTGTGGTATACTATACCACATCGATGGGCACGATTCCCATTGACGGACACTACCCCCATCAACAAACAAAGGAGAACGCCATGGACAAAAATGAAAAAACCGTGGAAACCACGGTGTTCGACTATCTGCGCTGGCGGGGCGACCTGACCTTCGCCCAGGACAGCTTTAACGAGGTGGACAATCTGGTGCTGTGCATCATCGCCTACCTGAACTTCCGCCGCTTTCCGGAGCTGAAAAGCCGCGAGGCGGACAAGGCCGTGCCGCTGGGCGACGTGGTCGCCCGCATGACGGCGGAGGACGAGCAGCAAGGGCTGTCCCCCAACGACTACATCCCCCTGATGCGTCTGGCGGCGGAGTCCCAGCGGTTCGGCGGCGTGCGGATGCTGGGCTATGAGGCGGTGCGGGACGAGGAAAAGGAGATGCAGCTGGACGCGGTGTCCTTCCTGATTCCGGACGGCACGCTGTTCTGCGCCTTCATGGGCACCGACCGGTCGCTGGTGGGCTGGAAGGAGAACCTGAACCTCAGCTTCATGGACGCGGTGCCCGCCCAGACCGGCGCGGTGGCCTACGTGGAGGACATGGCGCGGCACTGCCCCGACCGTCCGCTGCGGATCGGCGGCCACTCCAAGGGCGGCAATCTGGCGGCCTACGCCGCGCTGCACATCGACGGCGCATTGCAGCGCACCCGTCTGCTGGACGCCTATAACAACGACGGCCCCGGCTTCCGCAAGGACGTGACCGACACGGAGGAGTACCGCCGGGTGGCGGCGAAGCTCCACACCTATATCCCCGCCTCCTCCATCGTGGGGGTGCTGCTGGAGCACACCGAGGACTACACCGTGGTGGCCAGCAGCAGCCGTGCCATCATGCAGCACGAGCCGCTGACATGGACGGTACAGGGACGGCAGTTCGTCCGGTGTCCGGAGCGCTCGGAGCTGGGCAAGGCCTCCGACGACGTGCTGCGCCAGTGGATCGCCTCCATGAGCCGTCAGGAGCGGGAGGAGTTCTCCGAATCCCTGTACGACATGCTGACCCAGGGCGGCAAGCTGCGGTCGCTGGAGGAGGTCAGGCAGAAGGACATTCTCCGGCTGCTGGCCGCCGACGAGAAGAACAAGGGCATCGTGTCGGAGGTGCTGCGCCGTCTGGTGACGGACGTGAGGGACGAGGTGCTGCGCTCGGCAGAGGCCGGTCTGAAGGGCACGGCGGAGACGCTGAAGGAGACCGCCGGAAGTCTCTATCAGGCGGGACAGAAGGCGCTGGAGAAGCGGAAGTAAGGAGGACGGCGTATGGACAGCATTCCCGCCCGCTGCCGGGACGAAAACGGCTATCTGGTTCGCCAGAGCCTGATGACGGACGTGCCCTACGGCCGCCGTACGGTGGCCAGGGCAGGCTGCGGCTTTCTGGCGGTGTACAATGCCGCCCGGTTCTTCGGCCTGCCGGTGCGCGAGTCGGAGGTGTGGCAGTACTTCCACCGGGGCGTGTTTCTGGGCGCCGTGATGGGCACCACCATCGGCCACCTGTGCCGGGGCGTGTACCGCTTCGGCATGAGGATCACAGGGGTGCGCTACCGCGACCTGAAAAACGCCCCGGCGGGCATCCTGTGGTATCACACGGGCCACTCCCGCCACTATGTGCTGGTGCGGCGGTGCGAGGACGGGCGGTACGCCTTCCCCAATTCCTCCGCGCCGGAGCCGCTGGCGTTTCCGGAGTTTTACGGCAAATATGTGAAGCATCTGCGGCTGCCGCCGCTGCGCATCGACCTGCCCATCATGTTCACCCTGACGCTGGACAGGCGGAATAAGACCGGCCCGGCCGGTCAACACTGAGAAAAAACAGGAGATTTCGGCCATGTACAAGAATATTGCCAAGCAGGAAAAGCTGCTGCTGAAGAATCTGGTGGACTATCAGGCGGGGCAGGTGGTCAGCAAGACGCTGGTGCAGAATGAGCTGGTCAGCGTCACCGTGTTCTCCTTTGAGAAGGACGAGGAGATCTCCACCCACGCCAGCGGCGGCGACGCCATGGTGACGGTGCTGGAGGGCACGGGCCGCTTCACCGTTGGCGGCGAGGTGTTTGTCCTCACCGAGGGCGAAACGCTGGTGATGCCCAAGGACGTGCCCCACGCCGTGTACGGCCAGGAGCGGTTCAAGATGCTGCTGGTGGCGTCATTCTGACGCAGCGGATACAAACAGGAAATGGTACGGTGAATACGGCGGGTATCGTGCGGCGGGGTGTGGTCACCCCGCCCTACGAATTTCTATCGATGGCATTCCGTATATCGCGCGGGCGGGGCAGAGCCCCTCCCCTACGAAACGGCCACCGATACCCCATTTTTTCAAAAAAACAGAGGACACTCACGCGTCCTCTGTTTCGCTTTCCACGTACAGATCCTCACACCGCTGCTGGGCCGCCGCCAAGATGTTCACCGCCTTTTGCAGCGCGGCTTCATCGCCGCAGCAGCCTATCAGCAGCGACAATGCCGCTTCCGATGCGCGGAACATGGTCAAATACATCGCTTTATAGTCTGCCATTCCACTCACCTCGTTTCAATTTTAGAACAATGTGTTCAAATTGTCAATAGAACAAATCGTTCCACATATACTGATATGCGGTGATGAACATGGAACGATACAAGCGCCTGCGAGACTTGCGGGAGGATCATGACATGACGCAGAAGGCAGTGGGTGAGGCCATCAACGTGCCCCAGCGCACCTATGCCTACTACGAGAGCGGCCAGCGGATGATACCGCCCCGTGTGCTGTGCGCGCTGGCCGACCTGTACGGCGTCAGCGTGGATTACCTGCTGGAGCGCACGGACAAAACCGGGGAATAAGGCGGGAACGGCGGGTATTTTTACCTTTGCAGGAGGATGGATTTCGCGCTTCCGAGCGCGAGGTACTTTTGCCCACAGCGGCAAAAGTACCCAAAAACGCTGCTTAAACCTGCGGTTTAAGAATCCGCGCACGCTATGCCATAACAGAAATTTGCAGTCTTATACCACGCGCTCACAGAACACGGTGGTTATCGTTGCGTATGGCGAATCGACTGTCCGTCTTGCGCCGCTGCCGCTCACGGTTGCGACGGTAGAACCGCCAGTGTTGTTTGGTGTAGGCATCAGCGGCAGCGGCACAGGAGCAGAGACGATCCTTTTAACGAAACGAATAAGGAAATTTTACGTGATCGTGTGGTAAAACCACACAAATCAGCACAAGCCATAGCGCGCCTGGAAGTGAAGGAACCGGAGGTTCCTTCCGGTGTTTTTGCCTACTTTTGTCACTGTTGACAAAAGTAGGTCGCGCCGGGGCGCGAAATTCCCCATAAAAAAAGAGGACGCGCATGCGTCCTCTCTTTCTCTATCTCACTCTTGTTGCGCTTGCGCTCAGCCGCGGTAGATCTCGCCCTGGGTGGGGTTGTTGGCGGCCTGAGACTCGTCGGTGTCGATGTGCATGGTGGTGGCGCCGCCCACGTTGACGCGAACCACAACGTCGTCGAAGATCAGCTTACGGCCTTCACCGCCGCAGGCGACCTTGATGATCTCGCCGTTCTTGATGCCCATTTCAGCGGCGTCCTCCTCGGTGACGTGCAGGTGACGCTTGGCGATGATGACGCCCTCGGTCAGATCCAGCTCGCCCTTGGGGCCGATCAGCTTGCAGGCGCCGGAGCCCTTCACGTCGCCGCTCTCGCGGATGGGTGCGTCGATGCCCAGGGTGCGGGCGTCAGTGGCGGAGATCTCCACCTGATCCGCCTTGCGGGTGGGGCCGAGAATGGACACGTTGGCCATTTCCTTCTTGGGGCCGACGATGGTCAGACGCTCGTTGCTGGCGTACTGGCCGGGATAGGACAGGGGCTTGCGGACGGTCAGCTGATAGCCCTCGCCAAACAGCTTCTCCACGGACTCCTGGGTCAGATGGATATGACGGGCAGACGTTTCGATCATGAAAGACATGGTGATGTTCCTCCTTGTCCACGGCGGCAAAGCCGTGTCATATTTTGCGGAAATATTGTATCACACCGCCGCGGCGGTTGCAAGGGCAATTTACTCCTTGATGGTATAGCCACGCTCCGCCAGATAGCTGTACAGCTGGTGGATATGCTCGTGGTTGCGGGTCTCCACCACCATGCGGACGCGGCAGGAGCCCACGCCCACCTTCATGCTGCTGCGCTCGTGATACACCTCCAGCACGTTGACGCCCTCGTGGGACAGCGCCGCCAGATAGGTGGCCAGGGCGTTGGGCTGGTCGGGCAGCACGGTGGAGAAGCTGGCAATACGTCCCTCGGCGGTCAGGCCGTGCTTGATGATGCGCTCCAGCATGGTCACGTCCACGTTGCCGCCGGACAGCAGGGCGCAGACGGTCTTGCCCTTCACGTCCAGCTTGCCGGCCATGACCGCCGCCACGCTGACGGCGCCGGCGCCCTCGGTGATGAGCTTCTGCTTTTCCAGAATGGTCAGGATGGCGGCGGCGATCTCGCTCTCGCTGACGGTGACCACCTTATCCACGTACTGGCGGCACATGTCGAAGGTCAGCGTACCGGCGGTTTTCACCTGAATGCCGTCGGCCATGGTGCCCACCTGGGGCAGAGTGATGATCTTATCCTGACGCAGCGCCTCGTACATGCTGGCGGCGCCCTCGGCCTGCACGCCGATGACCTGACAGGAGGGCTTCAGCTCCTTGACAGCCTTGGCCACGCCGGAGATCAGTCCGCCGCCGCCGATGGCGGTGACGATCATGTCCACGTCCGGCAGCTGCTGTAAGATCTCCAGACCGATGGTGCCCTGACCGGCCATGATGCTGTAATCGTCAAAGGGATGGATGAAGGTATAGCCCTTTTCGTCCCGCAGACGGATGGCCTCGGCGTAGGCATCGTCGTACACGCCGGGGACAAGCACCACCTCCGCGCCGTAGCTGCGGGTGGCCTCGATCTTGGAAAGGGGTGCGCCCTGGGGAATGCAGATCACCGCGTGGATGCCCATATCACGGGCGGCAAAGGCCACGCCCTGGGCGTGGTTTCCGGCGGAGCAGGCGATGACGCCCCGGGCCTTCTCCTCGTCGGACAGCGTGGCGATCTTGTAGTACGCGCCGCGCAGCTTGAACGCGCCGGTTTTTTGCAGGCAGTCGGCCTTCAGGAACAAACGGCATTCGTCGGTGATGCCGGTGCTGGGGATCACGGGTGTTCTGTTGATGACGCCGGACAGTACCCGCTGGGCGTCGTGCAGCATAGCCATGGTCAGCATAGTGGTTCCTCCTTCACATTTGTGCGTCAGTCATGTACATTATTACGTTTTCTGTATTTTAATAGTAGCACACCCGACAAGGAATTGCAAGAGAATGCAATTGCTTTTTCGATAATTTGACAAATGGAAAAATTTTGTCTATACTATATGCTTGGTGTGGTGTCCGGTGGCGGAACCAGACGCACCTCCGATAAACGTCCGTAGGGGCGGACGACCCTGTCGGCCCTTGGCTCTCCCTTTGGGAGAGCTGTCACCGAAGGTGACTGAGAGGGTTTGCGTCGTTTGCCCTCTCCGTCCTCGCTGCGCTCGGCCACCTCTCCCAAGGGGAGAGGCAAGGGCGGGACCCATGTGTCCCGCCACACGAAACGGCCACCGATGGTGCGCCGCACCACAAAAACACAATCCCTGTACCACTACATAAACATAAAAAGGAGTACCCCCATATGGAGCAATACAAACGCCGCTGCGGCGACCGGAAGGACGGCCGTCTGCTGCGGGAGCTGGATTCCCTGCACTTCATCACCGGCATCATCTACCCCAACCGCTGCGATAACGAGGCGTATATCTCAGAGCGCGTCGACCTGACGGCCATCAACGCCTACCTTGCCAAAAAGAATGAGACGGAGACGGACTTCCCCTACACCATGTTCCATCTCATCGTGACGGCCCTTCTCAAGACCATCACCCTGCGGCCCAAGCTGAACCGCTTCATCGTCAACAGCAACTTCTATCAGCGCAACGAGGTGTCCGCCGCCTTCGTGGTGAAGAAGCAGTTCTCCGACAAGGGCGCGGAGGCGCTGGCCTTCCTCCACAGCAAGGAGGACTTCACCGTGGAGGACGTGCACGAGTATATCCGCTCTCAGGTGCAGGCCTGCCGCGGCGAAAAGGCCGACTCCTCCACCGAGAATATGGATATTCTCAACAAGCTGCCCCGGTGGCTGGGCAAGACCGCCGTCAAGTTCATCATGTGGCTGGATAAGCACGGCTGGGTGCCCGCCGACATGGTGGCTACCGACCCCTACTACAGCTCCGTTACCCTGTCCAACCTTGGCTCCATCAAGCTGAAGTGCGGCTATCACCATCTGACCAACTGGGGCACCTGCTCGTTGTTCTGCATCATCGGCGAGAAGAAGCTCTCCCCCTTCTATGATGCCGACGGCAACGTCACCATGAAGGAGACGCTGGATCTGGGTCTGACCATCGACGAACGGCTGGCCGACGGGTATTACTACTCCAAGTCGGTGCGGCTGCTGAAATACCTGCTGGAGCATCCCGAAGAACTGAAAAAGCCTTTGAAGGAGGAAGTACAATATGAGTGAAGTCAAGACCCCGTGGAAGGACTATGTAGGCGACGTGCCTATGCATCTGGACTATTTCCAGGGCAGCATGTTTGACGCGGTGGCCCGCATTGCCGAGGAATATCCCAACAACATCGCTTTCGATTTCATGGGCCGCTCCACCACCTACCGCAAGATGGTGCAGGAGATCGAGAAGTGCGCCAAGAGCCTGAAAACCCTGGGCGTCCGCCCCGGCGACAAGATCACCATCGCTATGCCCAACTGTCCCCAGGCCATCTACATGTTCTACGCCGTGAATCTGGTGGGCGGCATCGCCAACATGATCCACCCCCTGTCGGCGGAGAAGGAGATCGAGTTCTATCTCAACGAGTCCCAGTCCACCACCGCCATCACGCTGGATCAGTTCTACGACAAGTTTGAGCATATCCGCCAGAACACCGGCATCATCAACATCATCATCGCCTCGGTAAAGGACGCGCTGAGCCGCACCATCCGCGCCGGCTACATGCTGACCGAGGGCCGCAAGATCCAGAAGATTCCCGACGACGCGCCTGTCATCCGCTGGCGGGAGTTTATGGACATGTCCCGCTTCTGCTTCTACAAGAACTTCCGGGTGGAGCGGGGCTATGACGATCCCGCCGTCATTCTCTATTCCGGCGGCACCACCGGCACCACCAAGGGTATCGTGCTGACCAACGGCAACTTCAACGCCCTGGCACAGCAGATCATCGCCACCAACCCCATGTTCCGCCCCGGCGACCGGATGCTGGCCGCCATGCCCCTGTTCCACGGCTTCGGCCTTGGCGTGTGCGTTCACTCCATGCTGGCCAACGGCGGCCGCTGCATCCTGATCCCCCGCTTCACCGCCAAGAGCTATGCCAAGCAGATCGTCAAGTATAAGTGCAACTTCATCGCCGGCGTCCCCACGCTGTATGAGGCGCTGCTGCGCCTGCCCAGCATGGACAACGCTGACCTCAGCAGCCTGAAGGGCGTGTTCTCCGGCGGCGACAGCCTGTCCATCGAGCTGAAGAAGAAGTTCGACAAGTTCCTGTATGACCACCACGCCGTCATTCAGGTGCGGGAGGGCTACGGCACCACCGAGACTGTTACCGCCTGCTGCCTGACCCCCACCCATATCTATAAGGAGGGCTCCATCGGCCTGCCCTTCCCCGACACGTATATCAAGATCGTCAAACCCGGCACCGACGAGGAGCTGCCCTACGGCGAGGAGGGCGAGATCCTGCTGGCTGGCCCCACCGTCATGAAGGAGTACATGAACCACCCCGACGAGACCGCCAAGACCCTCCGCAAGCACGACGACGGCCTGACGTGGGTCTATACCGGCGATCTGGGCGTTATGGACGAGCAGGGCTTCATCTACTTCCGGGGCCGCGCCAAGCGGATGATCATTTCCTCCGGCTACAACGTGTATCCCGGCCAGATCGAGAACATTCTGGACGCCAACGACATGGTGCAGATGAGCTGCGTCATCGGCGTGCCCGACGCCTATAAGATGCAGAAGGTGAAGGCCTTTGTCATGCTGAAGCCCGGCGTCGAGGCCAACGAGGGCACCCGCGACGCCCTGCTGGGCTACTGCCGCAAGCACGTGGCCAAGTACGCCATGCCCTACGATATCGAGTTCCGGGATGAGCTTCCCAAGACGCTGGTGGGCAAGGTGGCCTACCGCGTGCTGGAGGAGGAAGAGCTGGCCAAGATCGCCAGGGAAAAGGAATCCAGTGAGAACGCGGAGTAAATAACCAAAAATGACCGGCCAAGGGCCGGTCATTTTTTGTTGCAGCCTGTCAAAAAACTACCCAAACGCCACTGTTTCTGCTATAATAGAAGAAACGGGGGTGTCTTTATGGAGAACTGGAGAAAAGATGCACGGCAAGAGCCAATCATCGTAGATTTGGAGGCGCTGGTGCCAAAGGAGCATCTGCTGCGGA